>UMGO01050869.1_pt1 | contig 13847 bp, 5 predicted proteins | sample 1965301 | NCBI WGS metagenome assembly UMGO01 (sample SAMEA4836074, study PRJEB28245) | human gut metagenome | biome: gut microbiome; material: fecal sample | place: Denmark | collected 2008 | reverse complement strand
TCCTGCATCAGTCCGTATTCGTTGTTCTCGCCGAAGAGCATCGGTTCGCCGTGTTTTAAGTAGATGGCATTCTTGGCGCGGTCTTCCTTTTTGGCCACGGAGTCATGCGTACCGTTATTAAAGATAACGCAGTTCTGCAGAATCTCGCAAACGGATGCGCCCTTGTGGGCCATAGCTGCCTTCAATACTTCTACGGTCCCCGGAGCATCGGTAGCTACCGCGCGGGCAAAGAAACGGCCGCGGGCACCGAAGCAAAGCTCTGCCGGATGGAATGGATCTTCTACCGTACCGTAGGGAGACGACTTGCTGACGAAACCACGTGGAGAGGTCGGAGAATATTGACCTTTGGTCAGACCGTAGATGCGGTTGTTCAGCAGAATCATGTTTAGGTCGATGTTACGGCGTACGGCGTGGATGAAGTGATTACCGCCGATGGCCAGACCGTCACCGTCGCCGGAGATTTGCCATACCGTCAGGTTGGGATTGGCAACCTTGGCACCTGTAGAGATGGCAGCAGCACGTCCGTGGATGGTCTGCATCGCATACGTATTCATGTAATAGGGCAGACGGCTGGAGCAGCCGATACCTGAGATGACGGCATTCTCCCAAGGAGCTTTGCCAATTTCTGCCATTGCTTTGTGCAGTGAAGCCAGAAAGAAGTGGTCACCACAACCCGGACACCAACGGGGTTGTCCTTTTTTATAGTCTTTTGCTGTATATTCGCACATAATCTTTTTTAATTGATAGTTGATAATTGATAGTTGATAATTGGTGGCTGGTCATTGATAATCCGCATATTACGCATGGTTATTATCAATTGTCAACTGTCAATTATCAATTAATTTATTGAACGCTGCGACCAGCTCGGCAACGACGAACGGTTGTCCTTTGACTTCGTTGAACTGGTACGGGGTGAAGTTGTCTATCTTCATACGTAGATAACCTGCAAATTGTCCGAGATTCTGTTCGGCAACTACCACCTTCTTGTACTTCTTCAGAACGGTTTCCGTGTTCTTGGGGAGCGGATTCAGATAAGTGAAGTGGGCGAGGGCAACCTTCTTGCCTGCCTTGTTCATCTCTTCCATGGCCGAATACAAGTGGCCGTATGTGCCGCCGAAACCGACAATCAGCAAATCGGCATCGTCTGCACAGCCTTGCACTTCTACATCAGGTACGGGGATTTTGGCAACCTTCTCGGCACGCAGGTGGCACATCAAGTCATGGTTTTCGGGATCGGTGGAGATGGCACCGGTATTGCTGTCTTTCTCCAGACCGCCGAGGATGTGCATATAACCTTCTTGTCCGGGGATGGCCCAATAGCGGACACCTGTTTCGGGATTGCGTTTGTACGGAGTATAGTTGTCCTTCATTTCGGAAGTCACGTAGGGAGGGGTGATGGCGGGATAGTCTGCCAGTTTGGGCAGCTTCCAGGCGCCGGAGCCATTGGCTACAAAGCCGTCGGTCAGCAATACGACCGGGGTCATATGCTCCAGTGCAATTTTGCTTGCCATGTAGGCTGCGTCGAAACAGCTTGTGGGTGAAGAGGCGGCAATGACGGGCATTGGGCTTTCACCGTTGCGGCCGAACAATGCCTGCAACAAGTCTGTCTGCTCTGACTTGGTGGGCAGACCGGTAGAAGGACCGCCACGTTGCACGTCGAGCACAACCAGCGGAAGTTCTGTAATGACTGCCAGGTTCATGGCTTCCGATTTCAGGCAGACACCGGGACCGGAAGTGGAGGTCACAGCCAGCGCACCTGCAAAAGCGGCGCCGATAGAAGTGGCGCAACCGGAAATCTCGTCTTCGCACTGCACGGTCATCACGCCCAGAGACTTGTGCTTGGAGAGTTCGTGCAGTACATCGGTTGCCGGAGTAATGGGATAGGAGCCGAGGAATAGCTTCAAGCCAGCCTTTTCAGCTGCGGCGATGAAACCGTAAGCAGTCGCTTTGTTCCCCGTGATATCCATGTATCTGCCGGGAACGGTGGTTTTGCTTTCAATCTTATATGTGTGGGCTACGGAAGCATGGGTGTTGTGTCCATAGTCATATCCTGCATGGATGACCTTGATGTTTGCTTCGGCAATTTCGGGCTTTTTGGCGAATTTCTCGCGGATGAAATCTTCGGCTATCTTCAAGTCGCGGTTGAACAGCCAGCATACCAGGCCTACTGCAAACATATTGCGGCATTTCAGCATGGATTTGTTGTCCATTCCGGTGTCGGCAAGGCAGTCTTTCACCATCTTTGAGATGGGGGCGGCGATGACATCCTGCTTAATACCCATTTCCTCTATCGGATTATCGGTCTTGAAAGCGGCCTTTTCCAAATCTGACTTCTGGAAAGCATCTGTATCGATGATGATGCAAGCAGTGGATTTAGCAAACTTATATTGGGTTTTCAGTGCGGCGGCGTTCATCGCTACCAATACGTCGCATTTGTCACCCGGGGTATAGACTTTCTCTGCACCGATATGTACCTGAAAACCGGAAACACCGGTAAGTGAGCCTTGCGGGGCGCGGATATCTGCCGGATAGTCGGGGAATGTACTGATATCATTGCCCACGGTAGCCGAAACTGTTGAAAAGATGTTGCCGGCGAGCTGCATACCATCGCCGGAGTCTCCGGAGAAGCGGACTACCACTTGCTCCAGTTCTTTGACCATCATGTCGTTTGCCATAACTTACGAATTACTATAGATTAATTTTTGGGGGTTACTGTATTCTATCACTGACCGACAAATTTCGTAAAGTTAATCGGATTAACAAAACTTTTTTCGGAAAATCGACAGAATACATTATCTTTGCATCCGCAATCTACTGCAATATGCAGAATCTATGCAAAAGCCCTTGTAGTTCAACGGATAGAACAAGCGTTTCCTAAACGTTAAATAGCAGTTCGATTCTGCTCAGGGGTACAAAATAACAGATTTAGATAGTGTGGAGTTTCCGCAGAATCCGCAAAATAAGGCTACTTTTGCAGTAAGATGTTCTACAAATAAAGATATGGCTACATTTAAAGCGGAGGTTTTTTCGGTCCAATTCATCATCCATTACTGTCCGGTAAAAAATGAGCGAATAGCCTATAGCTATCCGCTCAGAAGTTATCTTGGTATTTTTTTCATTCGAACGTATTGAGATTTTGATAAAACATAAATAAGTTTTTATTCTGCTATAACTAACTCCTGCGAATGTTCTACTTCCACGCATTGACCTTTCCATTCAAGGGTAGCGTGGACTCCTTCCGGAAGCACAATCCGGGCATGCAAGGTTTGGCCCGTCTTTAGGTATGCTACAGAGATGCTACCCAACGGATGGGGTATGGAGCCTGATGCCTCCGACAGGTGACCAAGAGCAGGAGTCAGACGAACTTTGGCAAACCCCGGAGCGGCAGAGTGAATGCCCAACAACATACGATAGAACTCGATATTGAGATGGGCACTCCAGGCATGACAGTCGGAGCGCGACGGTTCGGGATTTTCTGCCCAGGTGGTGAGCCCGATGGCAAGCTGGTCTCGCCAGGGCTGCAGGGTATCGAGCAAGCGGTTGGCCATGCCGACCTTATCCATGGCTTGCTGTACGAAATAGCGGAAATAGAAAGTGGCTTGGATGAGTGTAGTATCATCAAGCATCTTGCGGCACACCTCTTGCGCTTCGTGTTCTTCAAGCACCTCAGCCAGTATGGCCAGGGCATTGACGTGTTGTGAATAAACATCGTGTTCAGGAGTATCGGCCAACAATCCGCGCGCGCTGTTCCAGTATTTGACTTTGATGGCGGCGGTTATCTGACGAGCTAAATCATGGTAATAATTTCCCAAAACTTCTAAGCCGAAAGCCTTTTCCATAGCGGCCTGTTCGCGCAGTGCCATAACAAACACCAGATTTTGATAGGCCGAGCTGCCGTCTTGACCGTAGTTGGGTTCTCCATAGTCGAAACCCATGGCCCAATCGGCAAAGAACCAATGGGGCATACGCGCCAGACTCTTGTCGGTCCGCAAGTATTCCTCGTAGCAGCCTATGATGTGACGAGCGGCGGGCAGGTATTGACGGAGCCACTGATGTCCGTCGCGCATCATCCAGTAGTCGTAGAGCATACCTATCCAACTGAGCGAATAGGAGGATATCATCTGTGGCGAGGCCGAAGGGTAACGGCTTTGTGTCAGCCCGTCGGCGGTCATCGACATGCGTCCCTGCTCGATGGCGTGCCGGGGCAGGAGTGTGTCGCGGGTGTTGTACAGGGTGAGCATGGCCTGAATCCGGGCGTCGCCAAAATATTGAAGCTGTTCGTAATAGGGGCAGTCCATATAGGTTTCGTTGGCACAGAGGCGGGCGGTGCGCCAGCCTATCTTCTCCATTTGCTCCAGTTCCCGACCTGCGCGCAGGTGACTCTCCTTCTTTAGCGGATAGGCCGTGAAGGTGGCTCCCAGGCATTCGATAGTTAATGCTTCGTCGGCTGTTTCCACCGTCAGTTCCAGATAACGCCAGGTACGCCACCAAAGTGTAGTCGTCTGCCGATGCGTACCCCCATCCATCAGGAACTGGTCTTTCACTCCCATCATAACTTTGCCTGTTGTCTCATCGCGATGTGGTTTGGTGGCATGCCAGATGTCGGGCATATCGGGATTGAACAGTGCCTCGGCGTAACATACTTCCACACTAGCCCCCTTGCCGCCTGAAGTGGTCAGGTGGAGATAGGCATTGGTGAGCGAGTCGCGATCAATCAATACCGACGTTCTTGTATGTGGAGCAACGGTCAGTGGCAAGTTGATATCGCCTGCCGACACCTCGCGCATCTCCATTTGTGGTATGGAGCGAGGCACAAGGAGGCGGCCTCCACGGTCGCGTGTACCCTTGTCGGCTGCCGCATCCAGGTTCCGGGCTTGCTTCCAATCGAATCCGGGGGCTTCTTGCTCTGTTTGCCATCCCCAGGGGTAGTTGTTGGCGTCAAACCGCTCACCGCGGTCGGCCGCATAGTAGCCGGGCACTACAAAGTCGTCGAGCGATGAATAGGATTCGCCCGTCAGCACCTGCCAATTCCAATCGGTGTTGAACACCGGGTCTGCTCCGTCGGCACATACCAATAGGGCAATCTCGTTGGTTCCCATTTGTGCCATCGGACGCTTCTCTCCATAGTTCCATACTACGGCTGCCAGGGTGTTTTTCCCTTGGCGAAGGTAGGGTGCGATATCCACCGTTTCGTAATTCCAGTTGCTGAGATCGCTGCGCGCCGGTCCCAGAGAAACAAGTACTCCATTGACAAAGAGTTTATACCTATTGTCTGCCGATACGCGTATCAGGTGCGCGTCGGGCACCGTGTTTAACTGCGCGCTTTTACGGAAATAGGCGACACGCAGATCCGCGCCCGATTTTTCTGCGTGGCAACCAATCCATACAGCCGGCCATACAGACGCGTCGCAGGATAGTGCCAGGCAAAGAGAAAATAAAACGAAAACACTCTTCTTCATATTCATCAGTTATCAGGTATATTTTCTTCTTCCCAGGTATAGTCTTCCGTGCAGTGGATGTTCACCGACTGGTCTCCGCAGGCGATATTGAATTCGCCAGCCTCGAGTGTCCACTTCTTGCCGGTTCCCATAAAGGCGAGGTCGCTTGCCTTGATGCGGAAAGTTACTGTTTTGCTTTCATCCGGGGCGAGTACAATCTTCTCGAACCCGCGCAGGCGGCGATTGTCGGGCATGAGCGAAGCATAGAGATCGGAAGCATAGAGCATTACTGTTTCCTTGCCCGCCATGGCGCCTGTGTTTTTTACATCGACTGTGAAAGTGAGCACATCGTCTTTCGTGAAACTATTCTTATCGGCACGGAGGTTGCTGTAGGTATAGGTGGTATAGCTCATACCGGCTCCAAACCACCACTGTTCGTAGGTCTTGGCATTATAGTCGTATACACCGCTGATGGTCTCGCGCACTTCGCTCGCCTTATAGTCGTAGTTGACCATTGCATTCGGCTGAGCGCTGTAGGTATATGGCAGACGGCCGGAGAAGTTTTCATTGCCCGCTAAGAGTTCGGCCAGCGCATCTCCTCCATAATTGCCAGGCAGCATGGTGTGTACTACGGCCTTTGCCAAAGGTTCGATGTCGCTGATGGCGCGTCCGCGCGACTCGTTCAGCACCAGGATGATGGGCTTGCCCGTAGCAGCCAGTGCCTTCACCAGATTTTTCTGATTGGTACTGAGATTGATATCGGCAATGTTGCCCCGGGTCTCGGCGTAGGTATTCTCTCCGATGCACACTATCACATAGTCGTTGTCGGCAGCAGCAGCCACGGCATCGCCGATATTATCGGCATGATCCATTGCCCAGCGTTTCGAGTCGTAACTCACGCCCTCTACCAATGTCACATGATTGCTTCCGAACTTGTTTCGCAGGGCTTCATAGATGGTATTGAAATGCCCGGTAAATTCCTCGCGGTCGGCACCGTCGCCCTGCCAGGTATAGCTCCAGCCGCCGTTGAGTGTACGCATGCTGTTGGCATTAGGTCCACATACCAGCAGTCGGGTGCCTTGCTTTATGGGCAATAAGCGACTTTGGCTGTCTACAGAGTCGTTCTTCAATAAAACGATGGATTCCAATGCGGCCTGCCGGCTGTATGCTGCAAACTCCTCACTACCGAATTTGGGATAATCTTTAGCAAAGGTGTTAGGCTGTTCGAAAAGTCCCACCCGGTGTTTCAGGCGCAGGATGCGTCGCACGGCATCGTCAATGCGTTCCATGCTGACGCCACCCTCTTCTACCAGTTCTTTGAGTAAGCCGTTGTAAGTGAATTGCGAGGGAACCATCATCATATCTACACCGGCATTGATGGCTAGCCGGATTGCCTCCTTGGCAGTAGGGACCACGCGGTCGCTGGTAACGGCTCCATCGATGTCTCCCCAGTCGGTTACCACCATTCCGTCCCAGCCAAGCCCTTCCTTGAGCCAGTCGGTGATAAATTCCCGGTTGACCGTGCCCTTCACTCCATTTACGTTGGAACTGTTGGTCATGATGCTTAAGGCTCCTTCCCGGATTCCCCGCAGAAAGGGCGCAAACTGCTTCTCGCGCAGTTCCTCGTAGCTCAATCTGGCCGGTGAACGATCCAGTCCGTTGTATGGTGCTCCGTAGGCAAAGTAATGCTTTAGGCAGCCTGCCACGTGGTATGCATCGATATGGTTAGGATTATCACCTTGCATGCCGCGAAGAGCGGCTGCCCCCATCTCGCTGGAGAGGAATACATCTTCGCCAAATGATTCATACTGCCGACTCCAGGCTTGCATTCTGCCGAGGTCGATACACGGGCCGTAAATCCAGGGTACATTACAGGCACGAGTCTCGTAGGCCACTATTTCGCCCATCTTATATACAAGGTCGCGGTTGAAAGTGGCCGCCATGTTGATGGCACCCGGGAAAAGCGTACCACCGGCGGAGTAGGTGGTGCCATGCATCTGGTCGAGACCATACACGGTGGGGATACCGAGATGTTTTATTGACACATTCTGAATGGTCTTTACCACCTGATTCCACATAGCAGGGGTCTGGGCGGTAGTTTGTGGCGCATTGAGAATGGAGCCGACTTTATATTTGCCCACTACGGAATCGAGCGCCGCCTCATCCAACCGGAAGGGAAGCTTCGACTGGATATCGTTGGACACCCAGTAGAGCCTCATTAGCTTTTCCCTGTTTTGCTTATCTTCGGGCGTTGTCAGTGCCAACTGGGCTGCATTGTGCTGCTTGTCGAGCCCAAAGCGGCGTAAGGTGTCGGCAAGTTCCTGCTCCGACATCCGGGCAAGCTTCTCCACGACGTAACGCGGGTCTCGATAGGTAATCATGCCTATCTCCAGTTCCACCATCTGCCCGATTTTCTCATCGAGGCTCATCTGCTCCAACAGTTTCTCTATCTTGGCTTCTATGGCGGCATCACGTGGCAACATGGGCGGTTGTTGCGCCACAGTGCTCCCGTAAGCCAGCAAGAAAAGTAGGCTAAATAAATATCTCATAGGAATAAATAATCTTTTATAATTAGAAATTGGTCAGCGCCTGAATACTTTCCTGATTCCATTTCTTTGTTTGGAGATCATAGAGGCCGAACAGCCCGCGGTATGCCCAGATGTGGCTGCTGAATCCGCGCAATTGGAACTGCTCTTGCATGAAGGAGAAGTAGCGGTTCATCGATTGCTGGTCGGCTTTGAGGCAGACACCGTATTCGCCGATGTTGAGCGGACGACTGCTCTGTTCGCTCCAGCGTTGGCAGAAGTCGAGGTCGCGAATAATGGGCGCCTTCTCATTTTCGGTTCCGTGCCACTCTACCTGATGTCCTACCATCGCACTCGGCACATACTCCAGATTCTGATGGGTGAAGGTATGAGGCAGGTAGTAGTGACCCTGAACGATGATATTCCATTCGTTTTCCGGGAATTTTAGTTCGCCCAGTGTCCAGGTCTGTCCCAGATTGGGAGTGCCTATAATCAGTGTACGGCCCGGGTTGGTCCGGCGGATGATGGCAATGAGTTCGGCATGCAGCTTGTTCAAACCATCGGCTCCAAGGCGCATGTTGGGTTCGTTTAGCAAGTCGAAGAAGAGCATGTCGTTGGGGTAATCCTTGTAATGCTCGGCAATCTGTGTCCAGAGCGACTTAATTCGGTCGAGGTTCTGTTCCCATGTGAGGTCAGGGTCGTCTTCGCCCATATTGATGGCCGGGTAGTAGTGTTGGTCGATGGAGACAGCGAGGTTGTTTTTCAAACACTGCTCAATGGTCCAGTCCATCTTTTGGAAGAAGTCCGCATCGATGGTATAGGGAGCCTCTTTGGCGCAGTGCTTCACCCAAGTCGTCGGGATACGTACGCTTTGGAATCCGGCTTCGGCAATGCCCTGGAAATCAGCTTCGGTCATGGGGGCATCGTTACCATCTACGGGGTTGGCATCCACATATCCATTCATGTTGAGCCCTCTACCCAGACGCTTGTTCCGTTCGAAGGGAATAGCCGCCTCTGCCGGAGCCTCTACCTTGGTGTCGAGCACGGAGATTACCTTGGTGGGATCCCGATAAAGATCCAGCATCAGATTTCCATGTGTCGAATTGGCATCTTCATACTTCTGCGGACGGGGAGCATACTGTTCCGGACCGAACACGATACCAATCTGCAGATGGTCTGCGCCATCGAAGAGGGCGATACCGCGATTCTCCATACCCATCTTAAGGTCGAAATGATAGCCATCGGCCTGGGGGGAAACTACATAGCCCACGGTCATGTTGGCAGCGGAGTTGGCCTCGCTGCTGATGGTGATGGTGCTGTCTTCGTTGAAGTGGACTACGCTGCGACAACCGTACTGCGAGGCATACCAAGTGCCGGTAAACGATGGTTTTTGGGTTTTGCCGGTGGTGCAGCCAACCAGCAACGCTACCGAGAGGAGTAAGAAAAGTATTTTTTTCATGATTATATTTTTTCAGTGTTAATTTTCAATTTACAGTCAGTTTTGCTTTGTTTACATGCTGACTATCATGTCCAATCATTATCTCGAAGTCGCCTGGCTCAACGGTCAGTTGCAACGCATGGTTGTAGTACTCCAGTTGCTTGCGGCCAATCTCAAACGATACGGTCTTGCTCTCGCCGGCTTTGAGACTGATTTTCTCGAAACCTTTCAGCTCCTTCACCGGGCGTGAACTGGTGGCATAGATGTCCCTTACATAGAGTTGTACCACCTCCTTGCCATCCCGTTTGCCGGTGTTGGTCACCGTCACCGATGCCTTCACCTGACCGTCGGCAGTCATCTCATTGTTTGATAGTGTGACGTCGCTGTATTCGAAGGTCGTGTAGCTCAATCCGTGCCCAAAAGCATAGAGTGGCCCGTGGATGCAGTCGAGATAGTTGCTGTTGAAGCGAGAATAGGCTGCACCATCCTGATGCGGACGTCCCGTGTTCTTGTGGTTGTAGTAGATAGGGCACTGACCCACGTTGCGCGGGAAAGAGGTGGACAGACGGGCACTCGGATTGACATCGCCAAAGACCACATCGGCCATGGCACGACCTGCCTGGTCGCCCAACGACCATGTATAAAGTATGGCATCGGCCAGCGGTTCGGTCTCGGTGAGCGCCAGCGGTCGGCCGGCGGTCAAGATGAGAATTACCGGCTTGCCGGTAGCCTTCAGCGCTTTGAGAAGTTCTACCTGCGGGAGCCCCAGGGTAATGTCGGAACGTGACACGCCTTCGCCGTTCATGTTGTTCAGCTCACCCAAGGCAGCCACCACCACATCGCTCCGGCGGGCCAGGGCCACAGCCTCTGCCACGAGTTGCTCGTTTGGACGAGTATGTACAGGTTTGATGACCTGTCCCGGCTTGTAGGCGCCCAGATATTGGTTGACCATATCTTGTTCCAGTTGCTTGTCTTCAAGCACCCAACAGCCTTCGGCGTATGTAACCGAACCGCCATGACCTGTTACAGCTTCTTGCATACCTTCCAAAAAAGTTACACAGCCATCGGCAAACCTGGAGAAGGACCAACTGCCCTGCATCTCTTTGGCTGCCACCGCAAACGGACCCACCAGGGCAATCTTGGCCGATTTGGAGAGAGGCAGCACATTGGCTTCATTCTTGAGCAACACCTGGCATTCTCTGGCTATCTCACGGCTGAGCTGACGCGCCTCATCGGTGTGAATCTCGCGCTGGTAACGCTGTAGATTCAGGTAGCGATAGGGGTCTTCAAAGAGTCCCAGCTTGTATTTGGCTTCCAACACCCGGCGACAAGCCACCTCAATATCTTTTTCCGATAAACGTCCCTGCTTGACGAGGTTCTCTAGATTGTCCATATAGGCACTTCCGTTGAGGTCCATATCTACCGAAGCCTCTATGGCCAGTGCAGTAACCTCCTCAATATCGCCTATGCCGTGGTTCACACATTCGTTGATGCCTTCATAATCGGAGGTGATGAATCCCTTGAATCCCCATTCTTCGCGCAACAGGTCGTTGAGCAGATAGCGGTTGATGTGTGCAGGGATACCCTCGAAATCGTTGAAAGAAGCCATAAAACTGCCGGCACCCTCGTAGGCAGATTCACGATAAGGTGGAAGGAATCCGTTAAGAGCCTCCTGGCGTCCCATGTTCACAATGTTGTAGTCGCGGCCACCCTCTACCGCTCCATAGAGCGCATAGTGTTTCACGCAGGCCATTACCGTGGTATTGTCGGCAAGGTCAGTACCCTGATAACCGCGTACCATTGCCTTGCCAAGTTCACCGCACAGAAAAGGGTCTTCTCCAAATGTTTCAGCAATGCGTCCCCAACGGGCATCCCGGCAGATATCCAGCATCGGCGAATAGACCCAGTTGATGCCGGAAGCCGTAGCCTCAAGGGAAGCAGCGCGGGCTCCCCGCTCTATCAGTTCCGGATTCCATGAGGTGGACATAGCTAGCGGTATAGGCTGCACCGTTTGCAAACCATGAATAACATCGTAGCCGAACATCAGTGGAATGCCCAGGCGACTCTTCTCTACTGCCAGTTTCTGTGCTGCCAGCAGATCTTCTGCCACATAGCTGCCATACATGGCGCCAAGTTTGCCATCGACTATGAGTTGTTCGCGGCTGTCGTTATCGTCAGATGCGTTGCCCGATACAAACGAAGGCACCGCCAGAAGATTCAACTGTCCTACCTTTTCTGTGAGCGTCATCTTTGCCATCAGGTCATCGATAAACGCATCCATCTCTCCATTAGCAGAGGGAGGGGGAGTATAACTGGTCAGAGTCAATACTCCACATGCTAAAGCAATCAATTTGCTATATTTCATCATATTCACTTAAATTTATTATTTAGAGTTCTAAAATTGTAGAGGATTCACCACTCCACATTAGACTTTGTTAACGACTCTTAAGATTGTTAATTATCAATAGTTTTCATCTCCGAAAAGTAAACTGTGCGCAATGGCATAGTGTGAGCATCACCGATGAGACAGATACTATCAGTAAGGCGAATATCGTTGGATGCTGCACCAACTTTTATAATGAAATCACCCTTTTCTATAGCCCATATTCCATCATTATAATAACCCAATTGTTGCGGTGACATGATAAAGTCTATTTTTTTAGTTTCGCCCGGCTTAAGTGATACTCGACCAAACCCGGCGAGTTTAATGGGTTTCAATGGTTGACTTGCTGAAGTAGGTGATATATATATCTGTACGATTTCGTCACCTTCGCGCGACCCGGTATTAGTCACATTGAAGGAAATATTGAATAACTCATCAGTCGTGAAAACTGATTTGTCAACTACTAGGTCTGAATAATCAAAAGTAGTGTAATTCAGTCCGTACCCGAAGTGATATTGAATACGCTCATCAGGAGTACTGGAATAATTATAGCAGATGTTTTCGTTAAGTTCTACTTTTGGATAACTCACACTCAACTTTCCTGATGGCGCAACATTACCGTAAATAATATCGGCTAGAGCATTACCCCCTTCTTCACCGGGGTACCACGCCTGAATCACGGCTGCACATTTATCCGCAAGGTCGCCAATAACCTGTGCACGCCCACCGAACATAACCAATACAACAGGCTTACCTGTAACTATTAATTGTCTGACAAATTCCTCTTGTTTTCCTGGTAACCGTAAACTTCCGCGGTCTCGATTTTCTCCACACAGTAAAGTATTCTCCCCCATTGCAGCAATGATTATGTCGCTATTGGCAGCTAACGAAAGCGCTTCTTTAGCATCTATTTTCTCATCGCGGGCTATATGGCGATTCTTATCGAGCCATATTGCACGATCATCCCCGCCTTTTGAAATGGATGTCTCAGTTTTGTCAACCCAATCCACACCACAGGAATAGTTCAAAGTGCATCCATCTGGTAGTTTTTTTTCCAGACCTTCTTTCAAAGTTATAATCTGATTATTTGTGTTTCCGGTATTAATGCCTCGCCAAAAATAGTGCAAGCCTTGATATGTGTAATCGCCAAGCATAGCCCACATTGTGTTGGCATTAGGTCCCACAAGAGCTATCTTCCTAGGATGTTCGATAGGGAGGATGTTATCATTCTTAAGAAGTACTACTGATTGTGTAGCAAGTTCATAAGCGGTTTGACGCTCCTCGGCGGTGTCGAATTCTATATCGCCTTCTGCACAGAATGCCGGATTTTTATCAAACAGACCCACTGCAGCTTTTAGCCTCAGAACTCGTTTGACAGCGCCCTCGAATGTCGCCTCACTAACAAGTCCTTGCTTTATTGCTTCGGGAAGGTATTGATAATTGTCACGGTTTTGAAATTCCACATCGTTCCCAGCATTTATGGCAGCCACTCCACGATGCAACGCATCTTCTTCTGTGTCAATCTGGTTAATCGAGCCATAGTCACTTACTGTTATGCCGTCAAATCCGAGATAATTACGCAAAATATCCTGCATAAGATATTTATTGGCAACGGCTTTCACACCATGGAAGTAGTGATAACCGGTCATTATCACTTTACTACCCTTAGTTCGAATCATTGTTTCGTGAGGCAAGAGTATTTCTTCAAAAAGTTCTTTTCTCCTATCGGTATTGCATCCGCCACCATAGCCCAAAAAATGTTTTGAACATGCCGCGACTCCACTTTTCATCCCTCCGTCCTGCAAACCTTCAACAAAAGCAGAACCCATAGCAGCACTTAGATAAGCATCTTCGCCATACGATTCCTCCAAACGGTTGAAATATGGATTCCGAATCACATCCACCATAGGTGACAACGAAAGCATGCCTCCGATTTTTCGCATGCTGATAGCAGTTTGACGAGTTTTTTCTGCAGCCAGGTCAGTATTGAACGAACATGCCAAACCAATTTGCTGTGGGTAAACCGTTGCTTCTTTTGCAGCAATACCTGTTATGACTTCTTC
>UMGO01036723.1_pt1 | contig 13955 bp, 7 predicted proteins | sample 1965301 | NCBI WGS metagenome assembly UMGO01 (sample SAMEA4836074, study PRJEB28245) | human gut metagenome | biome: gut microbiome; material: fecal sample | place: Denmark | collected 2008 | reverse complement strand
GGGGCTGAGGCTGCCGCAGAGCATAGGTCACGCAGTAAGCATAGTCGGTGGTCTTGTGATAGGAGAAATCTCGGTATCGGCAGGTCTTATGAGCGCACCTGTGGTGCTTATCATAGCGGCAACCGGATTATGCTCGTTTGCCGTACCTGATTTATACGACAGCTGTATGATACTGAGGCTGGTATTTATAGTCGCAGGAGGTACGTTTGGCTTATTCGGAATCACAGCCGTCGGTGTTGTTATATTTTTCAGAATGTGTTCAAAAAACACATACGGAGTGCCGTATACCGCACCGTTTGCGCCTGTGACGCTGAAAAGCATTATCCGTGATACGTTTCGCAGGGAAAGCTGGAAGAAGCTGTCTGATACAGATATGACGGTACAGCAGTTATCGGGCAAGGCTAAGAGCGGTCATGGCGCAGAAAGGACGGGAGGCAATGAGCAGGATAAGTAACAGACAGCTTGTTATCACGTTTCTTGCCTGCAGGCTGTCGGCGGAAATGATGACTCTGTCTGCCGAAACCGTATTATACGGACCGGATCGCTTCGCGGCGATATTTCTTGCAAAAATTATTGCGGCACTGCTTTATATCCCTCTTATCCTTGTGACGCTGAGGTTCAAGGGGGACAGCCCTATAACCTGTGCTTTCAGAAGAAACAAGGTCTTCGGGGCAGCTGTGGGGGTTATTCTGGCTGTTACCCTGACGGCAGCCGCCGTGCAGACGGTCATAAGCATAGAGCATTATATAACCGATACGCTGCTCAATAACATTCTTACAATATCGGGTATTGCTGTGCTTGTCGCTGTGTCGGTATACGGTGCATTGAAGGGGCTTAGTGCGGTTACAAGAAGCTCTGTGTTTGCGGCGGCGGTATTCGGTCTGTTGATTTTTCTTATCGGTGTCACTATGTGGGACAAGGTCAATCCGGATTTCATATATCCCGCCTTTATTGAGGACGGGCGGTATTTTGTGAAATGTACACTTTCCGAGATAAGTATGAACAGCGAAATTCTGATTTTTGCGGTGATAACCGATGAAATACGCAGTAAACCGCATAAAACGGTGCTTTATTATCTGCCGCTGCTGCTTGTGATACTGGAATTTCTTAACCTGCTCTACAACCTTATATTAGGTCCTTATATGAGTAAAGTCGAATACCCTCTGTATATTATCGCAGCTTTATCCGATATTGTAATATTCCGCAGGCTTGACGGAATAGACGCTATAGTGTGGCTGATGTGCGGAATTATTAAAACGGCGCTTATTATATATTGCGTAGGGCGGATATATTCTGTGTGCAGTAAGAGGCCCGACACGAAAAAGGCGGTTGTGGTATACGGAGCGTTTATATTTATGCTGTGCATGGTGCTTGGCAGTGACAGAACGGTATACGAGCATTTCAGGAGCGTTATGTCGGGCGGAATACACATATTGCTCGGCGGCGTTGCAGTTCCGCTGACGGTGCTTGTTGCAGGCAGAAAAAAGCAGAGCGAAGGAGAAAAGAAATGAGAATGATAAGAGCGGTTGCTATAATGCTTGCGCTGACTGTGACAATAACCCTTGTCGGCTGTGTCAGCTATGTTGACCTGTCCGACAGGGCGATAGTGCAGGCGATAGGGATAGACTATCTTCCCGGCAAAAAGGTATATCGTATAAGTATGCAGTATTTCAATCAATCGAGCGAGGGCGGACAGAATCAGATAGACAAGACGCAGGACAATGTGCTGAAAAGCGTAGGGGAGGGCGAAAGCATATTTGAGGCGGCGAAAAACGCTTCGATGCTGACGGGAAAGGATCTTCTGCTGAGCGAAAACAGGCTGATAATCATCGGAAAAGAACTGAGGAAGTATAAGCTGTGCGACACGCTTGAATTCTTCGTGGGCAATTACCATTCGCATCCGCAGGCTTATGTTGCCGCCGCAGAGGATACGGCAGAGGAACTGCTCGATATACGCTTCAAGGAAGGCTCGACCTCTTCACAGAGATTGGCGAACCTTATACACAACGCATCGGTCGAAAGCAGGAACAAAAGCACATATCCCTATCAGGTGATGACTATGCTATGCACATCTACGGAAAGTGCATTTCTTCCGCTGCTCAGAACCGCAACACTTAAGACAGATGTAACTATTCCGAAGGAAACCGGAGGCGGTAAGGGCAACGGAGGCGGAGAAGAACAGAGCGAGGACGGAGAAAAGACGATAATACTTGACGGCGGAGTGGTTTTCAAGGGCGGCAAAGAGCTTTGCAGAGTTGACGATGATGGGGCAATGGCTATATTCTTTATGAATGATATGCCTTCGGAATATTCGTTTACCGTGCCTTTGGGACAAAACGCAAAGCCGAGTGTTACGCTTATTGGGATTACAAGGAGTATAAAAGCTACAGAATATAACGGTAAGGTGAAATTTGATGTATCATTCAGTGCATCGGGAAAGATAGGGTCGAAGGGCGGAATAAAGGAAGATGATAAAAAAGCCGCCGAAAAGGTAGCCGAGCCTGCCGAAAGGGAGCTGAAGCGGAAAATAGAAAACTCGGTGATACCGATTGCAGAAAAAGGCTGTGATGTGTTCGGGCTTGAAAATACGCTAAGAAGGTGCTGTAACAGATTTTACAGAGAGAATAAGGACAGGGTAGGGGAAATAATAGCGGAAAGTGAAATTGAGGTCAATGTGAATATTGATATTTTTTCGCAGGGGATAGGCGGTGCGTGACGGGTGACAGAAAAGCTCTTCATCTTACAGAAAATAGTCTTTGTTTGATATACTTCTGTTATATCTTTTAGTATTTATCTATGATAGCAAGCTACCGATAGTTCTTTTTGTCGGATAGCACTTCTCGGGCTCGCTATTCGAGTGGGTACACTTGTCAATATGAACGAGGGAAAGAACCAAAGCAATAATAAACAACTTCTAAGCAACTACAATCCCCGCCGTAGTTGGCTCGGCTTGACCGAGCAACAGAACCTCACCCATTTAAATGTTAGAGGGTAATAGCGTAATAATGGTGCTAAGGGAAAACAATCCCCACCGTCACGGCTCGGATTTGTTTGAGAGATATTAAGGACAGGTTTTCTAAACTTTGTATTGATAAAAGACTAACTTTTACTAGCCGTGCCACCTCCCCTTTTTCGAGGGGAGGCAAGTGTGATAGTGCTTCGACGAACAAACGATTGTATATCGAAACGATGCGTAAGTAGGAACGCTTAACGCTACACGTCCGCATATTAGTACATATATCTCAGGTTAGTGGCGTTTTTTTGAAAAGTCAATGTTAAAGCAGTTGCACTGATATACTCACGAAATTATTAATACCCTGTCGGCACGGAAAATATTTCCGGCGGTGTTGGCAATGTGTCTCACAGTACAGTTATAATAGCAAAGCTCCCTCACTGTTTGTGAGGGAGCCGGACTGTATATCACTTACTTCAGGAGAAATCTTGTTAGTTAAATCAGAAGATTGCTACAACTGCACCGTTGTACTTTTCATTGATGAAGTTCTTTACATCGTCTGACTTGAGGGCCTTTATAAGAGCCTGAATCTTGGGGAGGTTTTCGTTACCGCTCTTTACAGCTACAATGTTTGCGTAGGTCTGAGCCGCATCGCCTGAAGCGTCTTCAACTGCGAGAGCCTTGCTTATGTCAAGACCTGCGGCAAGAGCATAGTTACCGTTGATAACTGCTAAAGAACCTGCGTCGCTGTTTGCAAACTGAGCGGCAACCGTATCAGCCTGTACCGTTGTTATCTTGTAGCCGTGGTCGTCCTTTATGTCAAGCGTTGTAACGCCGTCTTTGGCATTTGCACCCTCGGGAAGCTCGATAAGACCTTCCTGCTGTAAGAGAAGAAGCGCTCTTGTTTCGTTGCTGTCATCGGCAGGAATTATGATTGTTGCGCCTTCCTTGACATCTGCCAGCTTTTCAACGCCGTTGCCGTAAAGACCGAACGGCTCATAGTGAATAAGTGCGGCGGGAACTATGTCTGTTCCGTTCTTCTCGTTGTAGTTGTTGAGGTAGGGTGTGTGCTGGTGGTAGTTTGCGTCAAGCTCTCCGCTTGCAACTGCGTTGTTGGGCAGTACATAATCATCGTAAATGGTAATCTGAAGATCGTAGCCTTCCTTAGCGAGCTTGTCCTTTACAAATTCGAGTATCTCGCCGTGAGGTGTAGCTGTTGCACCGATCTTGATAACGTTGTCTGTGTCTGCCGAGCTTTCTGCGGCGCTTGATGCTGCAGAAGATGTATCTGCCGAAGAAGCATCGTTTGATGAAGCTGTCGAGCTTGTGCCGTTTGAACTGCACGCTGTGAGCGTTACACCTGCAAGAGCCGCTGTAAGTATTAATGATAAAATCTTTTTCATGTCAATTCTCCGTTTCTGCGGTTTTACCGCCTGTCAATGTTGTATTTTGTTTATCGTTTATCTTTCTTTGTTCTGCACCGTTAGTTTACGAGTTTTATCTCTTTATATACTCTTTATATACAACATCGGCACATTCGTCCGAAACGGAAATTCTGTCGCAACAGCTTTATGAAAAGCAGTGACATATTATATCTCTCCTTACTTGTTTATACGTTTGTCTGCCTTGCGTGCTATCAGCATACCAAGCTCCTGAATAAGCTGTACTATGATAACCGTGAGCAGAACGCATATCCACACAATATCGTTATTGAAACGCTGATAACCGAATGAAATAGCTATCATACCAAGTCCGCCGCCGCCGATCGTTCCTGCCATTGCCGAGTAGCCGAGAATGGTTACAAGTGAAATGACTGCGCCGACCATGAGTGCGGGCTTTGCTTCGGGGATAAGCACCTTGTATATTATTTTGAATGTTGAGCTGCCCATTGCCTGAGCCGCTTCAATAACGCCTTTGTCAACCTCTTTGAAAGAGGATTCTGTCATTCTTGCCACATAAGGTATAGCCGCTATAACGAGCATTACTATCATCGCCTTATTGCCAAGACTTGTTCCGACAATAAACTTTGCTGCCGGTAAGCAGGCAACCATCAGAATGATGAATGGGATACTGCGGAAAATATTAACTAAAATACCGATTATTTTGTTGAGCCACGGGATAGGGTGGATTCCGTCCTTATCGGTCACTGTAAGCAGTACGCCTATCGGAAGTCCGAAAACGTAAGCTACGAATGACGAGATGAACGTTAAGTATATCGTTTCCCATATACCCTGTAAAAGTACGCCTTTATCCCACAGCTGTATAAGATCGCCTGACATTTTTCTTCCTCCTTACACCTGTGAATAGGTAACGCTGTTGGCATTCAGATATGCTGTTATCTTTTCTGTCGATGTATCGTCATCGGGCAGCTGTACCAGAATCTGACCGTATGCCTTGCCATCAATGTCCTTTGTATCTGCGTGAAGAATATTGACGGGAGTGTTGCATTTTAATATCATATCGGCTAACAGCGACTTTGAAGAATTTTCACCGTTGTAGATAATCCTTATCTTCTTTCCGTGTTCGCTTGTTACCGGAAGCTCGCCCTGTGGCATTATGAGCTTTTTGGCAATATCCGACTTGGGATTTGCGAATACCGTTCTTACATCGCCTATCTCTGCAACTGTGCTGTTATCAAGCACTGCGACCCTGTCGCATATACTGTCTATTACCTTCATCTCGTGAGTTATCACAATTATGGTAACTCCGAGTGTGCGGTTGATTTTCTTAAGAAGCTCAAGCACCGACCTTGTTGTGTCGGGGTCAAGTGCGCTTGTTGCCTCGTCGCACAGAAGATAGTGCGTTTTTGCGGCGAGCGCTCTTGCTATTGCTACTCTCTGCTTCTGTCCTCCCGAAAGCTGTGACGGATACGCCTTGGCTTTATCGGATAGACCTACAAGTTCGAGCAGGCTTTCTGCTCTCTTTACGGCGTCGGATTTTTTCATACCTGCGATTTCAAGCGGATAGCAGATGTTCTTTATTACGTTTCGCTGTGCGAGAAGATTAAAGCCCTGAAACACCATTCCGATGTTCTGTCTTGTTTTAAGAAGCTCTTTTGTTTTGAGGCTTCCAAGCTCCTTACCGTCTATTATTACCTGTCCCGAGGTCGGGCGCTCAAGGTAATTTATACAGCGGACGAGTGTGCTTTTGCCGGCTCCCGAAAGTCCGATGATGCCGAATATCTCTCCGTCGTTTATTGTTATGTTGATGTCTTTTATCGCAGTAACGCTGCCTTTTGAGGTGCGGTACGTCTTTTCAAGGTTTTTAAGCTCTATCATATATCCTCCCATAAAAATAACGGACGTTTATTTTACGTCCGTGCGTTTGAATATCCGACAGGCTCAGATTTTCTTTCGGGACAGACGTATTATATTGTTTGCACACATTCGCATTTTATTGTTTGCGGTTGTCGGTTTCATCCGGTCAGCCCCTTTCGTTTTCGTTGTTATGAGTATAACACACTAAACCTATGTTGTCAATAGGTTTAGTGGATTTAGCTTATCGAAAATAATTGCACAATCCTTATCGCTTTTGTAGGTTTTGTATAAACGAGGCTGAAATAAATATTACGGTAGTTATTGACTTTTAAGAAGCGGTGTGTTATAATTGAGTAAACTCAAGATTAAACTGTTGATTATAATACTGAGGCTGATAAGGAGGATACAAATTGAAGGGATTACAGCCAAAGGGCATAGCAAGACGAAACAAGATGCTGCTTGCGGCTATTCAGCTATTTTTAGATCAGGGGTACGAAAAGACGACCACTGCACAGATAGCAAGAGCGGCAGGAATGTCACCGACATCGTTCTTTGCGGCATTTGAAAATAAGGAAGCGCTGCTTCTGACGCTGACGCAGATCATGTTTGAAAATCAGTTTGCAAAGGCGAGGACATTTGCAAAGGATATGGAGCCGCTCATGGTGTACTGCCTTGAAACGTCATTGCAGATATATATAACCGAGCTGTCCGAGCCGCTGAGGGAGATATATGTAATGGCGTATACCCTGCCAAGCACTACGGAATATATCTTAAAAAGTACAACTGTGCAGATAAAGGCTATATTCTCGCCGTTTATGCCGGATGCGGAGGATAAGGATTTCTACGAGATGGATATAGCGTCGGGAAGTATAATGCGTGGCTTTATGGCGAGAAAGTGCGATATGTACTTCACGGTGCAGAAGAAGATAAGCCGTTTTCTTGAGTGCTGTCTTAAGCTGTATGATGTGCCTAAGGAAAAACGTGCGAGCCTTATAGAAGCGGTACTTGCGTTTGATTTGCACTCGGTAGCAAAAAGACTTATAGATGAGATAATCGCAAAAGCGGAAACGGGGCTTGAAAAAGCAATCGAAAGTACGATAAACGAAAACGGATAATTACGGAGGTGGGTTATGTTCAAAAAGATGAAAACAAGGAAAAGGCTGGCGGCGTTAATAACGCTTATCACGCTGTTTGCATTTTCAAGCGTGATGACGGTTATGACGGCGGCACAGGAAGCGTCGCTTATATCCGCAACGCTTACTACGGACAAGGAGAGTTATGAAGAGGGCGAAAACGTTAATATTGCTCTTACGGTGAAGAACGGCAATATTTACGGGATCGATAATGTAAAGTCTGAAATCGGATTGCCGGACGGACTTACACTGAAGAAGGGCGAGCTTGCCGACGGTGAATATACACTCGCGGCAGGACAGAGCCGGTCAAATGAGATAACGGCTTATATAGAGAAAGCCTCAAAGCCCAGCGATACTACCGACCCTGTAAATCCCGGTAATCCCGAAACGGACGGTTCTCTGTGTCCGCTGTGGCTGACGCTGAGTATTTTGTCGGGTGGAACGCTTGCGGTCCTCGGTATTAAAAAGAAGTGCGGAAAAAGGATTTTTTCACTGTTCTTATGCGCTGTGATCTCGCTGACAGCGCTTCCGACAGATGTATTTGCAGACGAGGTCATAATGCCGAGTGCAAGCGGAAGCGTTACGGCAAGTAAGGACATAACCGTAAACGGTGCTAAAAAGACGATAACCGCAGAGGTTACATATAACGAGAATAAGCCATCGGAAGAAGATGAGGTCACGGTGACCTTTGATGCCGGTGACGGTACGCCCGTAGCTCCGATAACTGTTAAAAAGGGCGAAACGATAAGCAGACTTCCCGAATCATTCGGTGCGGGCAAGGCGTTTATGGGCTGGTTTACCGATACGGCATTAACAAACGAGCTGTTTACCAATACTCCGATAAACGAAGATATGACCGTATATGCCTCGTTTGTGGAATCTGCCGATGATTTCCAATCGGGTGTGAGAACCACCTACTATGTGGAGGACTGTGCGGAATATCAGCCGATCACGCTTATATGTGACGAAGAAATAACGGCAGATAATGTATGGGAGTATATCACCTTATTTGCGTATACGGGTGATACTCCGGAAAATTTCGTTGTAACATCAAACGAGAAGGATGAATATACACTCGTTCCCGAAACCGCATACACAGCCGGTTGTATGTACCGTATGACAGCAGGCGAGGGAGTTACATTCAAGGGCCTTGACGATACGGTAAACGAGTATACATTCAAGATATACAAAGAGCAGACTAATATAATCGAGGTCAGGGACAATATCAAGTATCTCGATAAAGCCAAGCTGTTCGCTACGGATAAAATCGATGAGTATATGGTTCAGGCGGATTATTTTGAAGAAAATTCTCTTGCTGTGGGCGATGTGCTTTGCATTGACAACGGCACAAAGAATTTTACCGAAAACTGCCTGTTTGTAAAAATTACAGATACAATAAAGGACAGAAACATTTATTACATTCAGACAGCCGATTGCGAAGCGGAAGATGTTTATGACAATGTTGATGTTTATTTTGTCGAGCCTGCAAAAAACAAGTTCCTTGAGGAGCAGATCGACACCGAGGCAATAGCGGAAGAAGTAAAGAACAGCGAGGGCGTACAGCAGCTGAACCTTGTGCTTGCGGCGCTGCTTGCAGAAGATGAAACCGTAAACGAGATAATGGAGGGCGAGCCGCTTGTTACCGATACAGTAACCGCCACTGCTTATGCCGCTTCGGACGATGACAGATTAAAGGATTTCTCGGACTATTCACGTCCTAAAGAGGATACGCTCAAGAGCATCGCCGCAAGTCTTGCTATCGGTCTTTCCGTATCCGTAAAGGTCGGTGAAGCAGAAAATGATAACTTTACTACCATTAATCCGGATTACTGGTCGGTCATTACATTCGAGTTGAATTATAAGACTACCATTAAGAAAAAACTCAAGGTAGATGCAACATTTACAGTAAGCGAATATCTTAATGTTTCATTCCAGGGCTATAATTCATTCGAATTCAAGTGGTTTGAACTGCCTGAGCTTGAATTCAACTATGCGGCTAATATCTATACGCAGACGGATATTGAACTTAAAGTTCTTGTCTGCTCGGTAGGCGCAAACAGCTACAGGAATATCACGAGCGAAGTCGCAAAGATGCTTGGCAGTGATGAGAAGAACGATACCGCAGGTCTTGTAAAGGATGTCAAGGATATGCTTAACAAGAAGGGCGGAGAGATAGAAATATGCCGTATACCGTTCTTCACGGCATTTAAACCGCTGTCGCTGTTCCAGCTTAACTTTGAACTTAGCCTTGTTGTAAAGATGAATTTCGCAGGCGGTATAGGAAGTAAGTTCTCGATACTTGACGCAACGCAGGTAGGTACGCACGGCAACTCAAAGGATAAAGAGTTCAGTATGTACAAAAACAAGCTGGTCGAGGGCGACAGATACAGCTTTGACCTTACGGTATTCGGATATGTCGGCGTCAAGATGGGCGTTTCCGGACAGCTTACCGTATCGTTCACAGGACTCAGACGACTGGGTGAGGTCGGCGTTGAGGTTCAGGTAGGCGCATATCTCGATATATACGGTCTGGCAAAATATCACGTTGTCAAACCGGATCACCGATACAGCACGGTATACCGGACGCTGACGGGCGGATTCTATCTTGAAGCGGGAATTTATCTCGAAGTAAATCTTGTCGCAGAATCAAAGGTATTCAAATTGCGGCTTGAAGCACCGCTGATACCAGAAATCAAGTGGCCGCTGTTCTCAATGGGCGACAAGGATCTTGTTATATGCCTTAACGATATCACAACTCCGATATTATTCAGCTCAAACGGCACTTACTGGGGAGAGATCAACGTGAATGATCTTCCGGCAGTGTCCGCACAGACGCTTGATATTACAACAGGCGTGATAAATTACAATGCGTCTGTACCGTGGAGCAAGCTGTCGATGAATGTTTCGGGCGAAGGCTTCAGAATGCTCTATGACAGGAGAGGAAGATTTATCCGTTACGAGCAGCCATACAGTATGTCAGGCTTCTACAAGAACAGTACAGCCGAAGGTGTCGGTCAGATACACTATACAGGCACGTCACTTCAGTTCACAAAGACCGCCGACCCCGAAATGAGCCTTACAAAGTCGGTAAAGGTTATCTGGTACGATGAGTCGAGAGTTAAGGAAGAGGACGTAGGCAAGATATTCACTGTCAATTTCTACAGAGAGGTTGACGGAGTTAAAACTCTTGTTGAAACAAGAAAAGTACCTGCGGGCAGTCTTGCAGGCTCTTACAACACAAATAACGCTCCGGATAGCTGGAAGTACATTGACTGCGAGTGGAAGGACCAAGACCCGTACTTCATAACCGTTGACCACGACAACTACGAAATAGTATACACTGCAACAAGAGCGCAGACTCTTATGGAGATGGAATACTATGATACCGTAAACAAAGAGTGGGTAGTAGAACTGTGGGCAGTGAATGCCGGCGATGTTCTTAAAGTACCCGATAACTCCAGTGACGAGTATATGAAGCTAAGCTCCTGGCACGCAACCTACGGAATACCGTTCGGTTTTGAAAAGATGTATAAGTATGCCGGTGATAAGCTCAGAGCAATAGACTCCGGATGCCGCAAGGATTACTATACAAGCGGTCAGCCTACAGACAAACCGCTTTACAAGGTTACGGGCAACACCCAGAGAGCGGCTTCCGAAAACTTCTATTTCAATCATCACAACGACTATCAGAACGTTGCACTCCACTTCAGCGCAAATTACGACAGAGCGCTGATGAACGTAACGTACAATTATTATGATTATAACGGCAATAAGAAGTCTACAACCGTAAAGACACCTTACGGCACAAGACCGGAATTTTTCCTGTCCAGCTGGCCTTACGGTAAGAAATTCATAGGCTACAGTCCTGACGGCGGCAAAACCGTATACGACGCTGATACCGTATATTCGGAGAATTTGCCTTATGTATATGAGGATGTAACATATGATGCGGTTTATGAAGCCGGAATATTCGATGTTGAAATTCAGTATTATGATGATGTTGCCCGTGAATTCAAGACATATAAGACGCTGAAAATAGAGGGCGGCTCAAAGGTACCTCAGTCGGTATTTGACGAAGCTTGGAGCAAGATCAACCGGCAGGAAGGCACAACGATACAGTTCATCGACTGGAGCGATGTATACCTGAGTGATGTATACGGTGATGCTTACCTCAATGAGTTTATACCCGACAAGACGCTCATTTACAAGAGCATTATACTCCGTCCGAGATTCAAACGTAATGTTACAATTAAGCTGGACGCAGGTGACGGCAGACTGATATTTGAAGAAAGCAAAGAGTTCAAGAGCTACAGCCAGGATAACTACGAGGTAGAAATTTCACGTTGGGCAACCAAGGATGCCGATAAGTACAACGATTATCAGCCTACAGGCTGGAAGAACAGCACTACAGGCGAGATATATGCCTTAGGTCAGACGGTTAAGCTCGATTATTCGACAACGCTGACAGCAATCTATCAAGCTACGCCCAAGACCTATACGGTAAATGTATCCACACCGTACGGTGCGCTTCTGAACGGAGAAAAGACCGATAAATTCAGCGGTGGATATGATGATTATCTCGCATTCGTTGAAAAGTACAACAATTATACGCCTGCCGATGTCGAGGGCGAGGGATATACTCTCGTGTTCAAGGGTTCATCAAGCAAAGCGTCCGAGGACGGTCTGACGCTTGATATAGTCTTCGGCAACTGGCAGAAGAATGTTCACAAGCACACATTAAAGCTTGACGCAAACGGCGGTAAGCTGACAGGAAGCGATGAACGCACAGCGGATTACGGTACTCAAATCAAGCTGTCGGATATGGCTGAAGCGTCAAAGACGGACGACCTGAGAGATTATATCTTCGGCGGCTGGAAAGACGAGGACGGAAATATCTACGGTGCTGACGATATAATAACGCTGACAAAGGATACGACATTGACAGCAGTATGGAAAAACGGTGCATACAAGGAATACACGATAACCTTTGTCCTCGATGACAATACGATAAAAAGAGTAACTTATCACTATGGCGACGCTCTCCCGACATTCGGCGCACCAGAAGAAGCTGACGGATATATCTTCGGCGGCTGGTCGTGGTACGGCACTGAGGGAGCATTATCCAGACAGCCCGACACGATGCCTGCATCAACGCTTACTGCAATAGGTACGACCACAAAGTGTTATATATCTTACGAATTTGACGGTACGGTATACGGCACAAAGGAGGTCGGCAAGATAGGCGATACGATAACCCTTATCGCAAAGCCGACAAAGGATTATTACGATGTGACCGAATGGTCTGCAGACGGTATCACTGTAACAGACGGCAAGTTTGTGATGCCTGCTCACGATGTTACCTTCAAGGCGACCTCATCGCCTAAGTTCTATAATGTCAATATGACGGTTGACGGAAGCGCAAGTTCCGACAGCCCGATGAAAGCACAGTATATGAGTACGGTAACGCTTCCCGAACCTCCCAAAAAGAGCGGCTATACTTACTACTGGCAGTCCGATGATGTTGCTATTTATGAGGAAAGCGGCAAATACAAGTTTACGATGCCTCATAATGATGTAAGCGTTGAGTGCGTTTACACAACGGCTACTTACAACGTCTACTATATGATAGATGGCGAAGCTACGCCGTATATGACTATCACCGATGTCCCTGCAGGCAAGGAAATGTTCGCTTATATCGACCCGCCACGCAAGGAGGGCTATCTGTTCAACGAAACGTGGATATGCACGGACGTTTCTCTTGTTAATAAGGAAGGCAGATACACAATGCCCGACAGAGATGTTTACTTCTGTGGAAGATTCGCCAAGAACGATGACACTATGGTTATGCTCGGCGTAGAGGTGTATGTTGACGGCAATCCGGAAACGCATTATACTCTTTATACGAACAAAGGCGAAACCGTAACGCTCCCAGATATATTCATGGACGGATATGCAAAGTCATACGAAAGCGAAAAGCTGACAGTCACAAACGGAAATGTCACAATTCCGACAGGCGACGATGTCTTTGAGGTATCGCTCAGGATAAATTTCAACAAAAGCTGATAAGCTACGGATAAAAGCCAAATAAGAACATACAGCCCCGACCGCAAGGTCGGGGCTGTAACTGCATAATCGTATAAAAAATCCTCACGTTTTACCGTGAGGATTTTTATGCTTATGTGATTACTTAACTATCGTAATATCTGAGCCGAACCACTTTGTTGAGATTTCACCGAGCTTACCGTCAGCCTTCATCTCGCTGAGTGTCTTCTGAACTGCGTCACGCAGTGCCTGATCGTTCTTTCTGAATGCGATAGCGTACTGTTCTTCTTCAAGACCCTCTGCCAGCTTCTTGTAGTCCTTACCGGAGTTCTTGATTTCATAGTCTGCAACTACTTCATCAAGGAATACAACGTCAACGACACCAAGCTCAAGCTGCTGTAATGCTTCTACATTTGTAGCGATGGGGCTGATTGTTATATCGTCCTTGATTGCGCTGTTTTCAAGTATTGTCTGTGCCGAAGAACCGTTCTGAACAGAAATCTTCTTGCCCTTGAGGTCGTCCATCTTTGCAACTGTAGAATCGCCCTTTACAACGAATACCATAGCGTT
>UMGO01056595.1_pt1 | contig 14345 bp, 10 predicted proteins | sample 1965301 | NCBI WGS metagenome assembly UMGO01 (sample SAMEA4836074, study PRJEB28245) | human gut metagenome | biome: gut microbiome; material: fecal sample | place: Denmark | collected 2008 | reverse complement strand
GATCGCACTGCGGACATCAATGTGGCTGCACGCCGCATTGCGTGGGGCAAATTCACCAATGCCGGGCAGACTTGCGTGGCACCCGACTATGTGCTCGCCACGCCGGATGTGGCCGAGGCTCTGGCCGAGCGCATCGCCGTAGCCATCACCGAATTCTATGGCGAAGATCCGAAGGCCTCGCCTGATTTTGGTCGTATTATCAACGATCGTCATTTTGAACGACTGTGCAAGCTATTGCCGGTCGGCACCGTGCCGCCTGAGGAGCCGAGCTCGCCGCTGGTACAGGTGGCATCGGCGGTAGGCGCGGCCATGGATATGGTTGGGCGGCGCTTCAATGCCGTGACTACTGGGCGCGGTGGCGCGGGGGAGATGGCCGGCAGCGCGAACAATGCGGCGAAGCCGACGGCCGGTTCGAATATGGCAGCCGCTGATGATGGTGCGACTGCCTCGGCCGCTGTTGAGCCGAGCGAGATTCACAAGGTGCCCGGCGTGTTCGACCCGGCCGGTCGAATCGTTTGCGGCGGCAAGGTCGATCGTGCCGCCCGGTATATCGCGCCTACCGTGCTGTACGGTACGTCGCCAGATGCGCCAGTAATGAAGGAGGAGATTTTCGGGCCGATTCTGCCGATTCTGGTGGTCGAGGATGCCGAGTCCGCAATCCGATTCATCAACAAGCGGTCCCGGCCGTTGGCTGCATATGTGTTCTCGCGCGATCACGAGGTTCGGCTGACTTTCGAACGTCAGACCAGCTCCGGAGCCTTGGGATATTCGCTGCCGTTGGGCCATCTGCTGTCCAGCCGGTTGCCGTTCGGTGGCGTGGGCGCGTCCGGCATCGGCACCTACCACGGCAAAGCAGGCTTCCTCACCTTCAGCCACGTCAAAACCGTGGTTACCAAGCCGCAGTTCCCCGACACTCTGCGCCTCGTGTACCCGCCCTTCAATGAAGCCAAGGCCAAACTGTTCGACATCATCGCCAAATTCAGCTAGCGTGATATCGCTCGCTGATATTGGGTGATGGCGTTGTCATAGTGACGTTCGCTGTCCCGGTAATTACGTCAATCGATTGATTCGTGTACCGGGCCAGATTTTTCTGTCCTAGTATTTGATTTCGGGTCATTTTTGCTTACCGGGACAAAACTGACGCCGGAAGTATCGTCCGCGTATTACGAAAATGGCGGAATAGTGCGGTTTCGTATGGAAGGGAATTTCAAATATTCCTATATTCGAGGGGTTCAGCTGTCCTGGTTTGCGAAAAAGAGCCGAAATCGGCTACCGGGACAGAAAAATCTGGCCCGGTAGCCACGTCAATCGATTGACATGTCTGCCAAGCCAAAAATATGCAGCAGATGCGTCGCTTCTGTTACTTCAGGGCTTTGAAGCCGATGTCGTGGCGGTAAAACAGTCCGCGCAGCTCGAGCTTGTCGATGATTGCGTAGACCTTGTCCTGGGCGGACTTGATGTCCGGAGCGGAGGTTTCGACGAGCAGCACGCGGCCAGAGTTGGCCACAAGGTTACCGTGCTCGTCAGAGGCGACACCGGCGTAGTAGACGTGCGAATCCTCGTCGACTTCGATTTCGGGCACACGGGCACCCTTGATGACGTTCTCCGGGTAGCCGTTGGAGGCGATGACCACGCCGAGGGTGGCGTTGGACTCATCCCAGGTGAATTCGGGGGTTTCGCCGTCGAGAATGGCGGAGATGCCGGCACCGAGGTCGGAGGTGAGCTTCGGGAGCACGACTTCGGTTTCCGGGTCGCCGAAGCGGGCGTTGAATTCGATGACCTTCGGGCCGTCGGCGGTGGCGATCAGACCGGCGTACAGGATACCGGTGAATGGCGTACCTTCCTCGGCCATGCCTTCGACGGTGGGGCGCACGATTTTCTCGATGGCCTCGTCGACCACGGACTGCGGAATCTGCGGCACCGGGCTGTAGGCACCCATGCCACCGGTGTTCGGACCCTCGTCGCCATCGTGGGCGCGCTTGTGATCCTGGGAGATGGGCATCGGCCAGAAATCGGTGCCGTTGACAAAGCTCATCAGGGAGAATTCCTGGCCGTCCAGGAAGTCCTCGATAACGACCTTGGCACCGGCGGAGCCGAAGCGATGGTCGATGAAGATGTCTTCGAGTGCGCGCTGGGCGGTGTGCTCGTCCATGGCCACGGTCACGCCCTTGCCTGCCGCCAGACCGTCGGCCTTGATGACAATCGGGGCACCGTGCTCGTGTACGTAGTCCTGCGCCATCTCGAGATCGCTGAAGGTCTTGTATTGGGCGGTCGGGATGTTGTGTCGGTCCATGAGCTGCTTGGCGAAGTCCTTGGAGCCTTCAATCTGGGCGGCGGCCTTGGACGGGCCGAACGCCTTGATGCCGGCGGCGGCGAAATCGTCCACGATGCCTTCGATCAGCGGGACTTCCGGGCCTACGAACACCCAGTCATAACCATTGTTCTTCACGAATTCGATAAGTGCGGCGTGATTCGACTGGCTCAGCTGCGTGGTGTGGATGCCGTCCTTGAGCATGCCCGGGTTGCCGGGAGCCACGGTGACTTCGTCGATGCTCGGTGCCTTGAGCAGCGTGTAGGCAATGGTGTGCTCGCGCGCGCCGGAGCCGATAACCAATACTTTCTGACCCATGTTGTTCCTTTCCTGCGGAAAGCGAGTTACTTCAGTACGATTTGCGTGCCGGTGGTGTCGGCTGCGATCTGGCCGAGCACGTAGGCGGGCTCGTTGTTGTCGGCGAGCAGCTTCAGCGCCTCGTCCTTGCGAGCGGGGTCGATGGCCAGCACCATGCCGATGCCCATGTTGAAGATGTTGTACATCTCCTTATGATCGATGTTGCCGGCCTTCTCCAGCACGTCGAAGATCGGGAGCACGGGCCAGGTGCCGAGCTCGATTTCGGCGGCCAAGCCGTCCGGAATCATGCGCGGGATGTTCTCGATGAAGCCGCCGCCGGTGATGTGGGCCACGCCTTTGACCACGCCCGCCTTGAACAGGGGAGAGAGGGCCTTGACGTAGATCTTGGTGGGGGTGAGCAGCACGTCGCCGAGCTTTTCGCCGCCCAGCTCGTCGAGTTCGGTGTCCACGGTGTAGCCGGCCTGCTCGAACAGGGCCTTGCGCACCAGGGAGAAGCCATTGGAGTGTACGCCGGTGGAGGGCAGGCCGATGAGCACGTCGCCTTCAGCGATGGTGGAACCGTCCACGATGGCGGACTTTTCGGCAACGCCGACCGAGAATCCGGCGAGATCGTATTCGTCTTCGTCGTACATGCCCGGCATTTCGGCGGTTTCGCCGCCGACCAGCGCGGAACCGGCCTGTACACAGCCGTCGGCCACACCGGCCACGACCTGCTCAAGCAGTGCCGGGTCGTTCTTGCCGCAGGCGATGTAGTCAAGGAAGAACAACGGCTCGGCGCCCTGGGCGGCGATGTCGTTGACGCACATGGCCACGCAGTCGATGCCGATGGTGTCGTGCTTATTGGCCAGCTTGGCGACCATGAGCTTGGTGCCCACGCCGTCGGTGCCGGAGATGAGAACCGGCTCCTTGTAGCCCAAGGAGGCCAGATCGAACAGGCCGCCGAAGCCGCCGATGCCGCCGACCACGCCGGGGCGGTTCGTGCGGGCCACGTGCGACTTGATGCGCTTGACGACTTCGTACCCGGCTTCGACGCTCACGCCGGCGTTCTCATATGCTTTTGGCATTTGGTTGGCCTTTCTACTTATTTTGGCTCCCCTCTGGAGGGGAGCTGTCGGCAAAGCCGACTGAGGGGAGGCAAGCGCCTCTGGTTCAAAGAATTGTTATTGAGTGGATTGGTGGTGAGCTATTCGGCATCCGGCTGCACGGTGTTGTACTCGTTGCCGATGTACTTGCTCTTGTACAGCGCGAATTCAGGCAGACGCACACGGTCCTCGGGCGTGAGGGACTTCAGGAAGTCGGCCTCGTAGTCGTCGAGCGCAGTGGGGTAGTCGCCGTTGAAGTAGGCGACGCACAGGCCACCGTATGGGGCGTCGGCGTTCAGTCCGATGGAATCGACCAGACCGTCGAGCGAAAGGTAGGCCAAGGAATCCGCGCCGATGTATTCACGGATTTCCTCCACGCTCATCTTGGCTGCGATGAGTTCCTTGGTGGTGGAGATATCGATGCCATAGAAGCAGGGGTACTTCAGCGGCGGGGAGCTGATGCGCATATGCACTTCAGCGGCGCCGGCTTCCTTGAGCAGCTGCACGATGCGCTTGGACGTGGTGCCGCGCACGATGGAATCATCGATAACGATAACGCGCTTGCCTTTAACCACGCTGCGCACAGCAGAGAGCTTCATACGCACACCCTGCTCGCGCAGTTCTTGCGTGGGCTGAATGAAGGTGCGGGCCACATACTGGTTTTTGATTAGACCCATTTCGTTGGGCAGGCCTGCTGCTTCCGCATAGCCGGATGCGGCGGACAATGAGGAGTTCGGCACGCCGATAACCATATCGGCCTCCACCGGGGATTCGGCGGCGAGACGTGCGCCCATGCGCTTGCGGGCGGAGTGCACGTTGACGCCATAGATATCGGAATCCGGGCGGGCGAAGTAGATGTACTCCATCGAGCAGATGGCCAGCTGCGTGTTGTTGGTGTACTGCACGATCTTGTAGCCGTGATCGTTGACCACCACGATTTCACCCGGGCGAATGTTGCGCACCAGCTCGGCGCCGACGACATCCAGTGCGCAGGTTTCGGAGGCGAGCACGTAGGCGCCGTTCTTCATCTTGCCGAGGGAGAGCGGGCGGAAGCCGTTCGGGTCGAGTGCGCCGATCATGGCGTCTTCGGTCATCAGCAGGTAGGCGAAACCGCCATGCACCGTGTTGAGCGCTTCCTTGAGCTTGTCCATAAAGGTGCGCTGCATCGAACGGCGAATCAAGTGCATCAGCACTTCGGTGTCGGAGTTCGAATGGAAGATGGCGCCTTCGTCTTCAAGCTTGCGGCGCAGTGACGGGCAGTTCGTCAGGTTGCCGTTATGGCACAGAGCCACGTCGCCGTCATGGAAGCGGAAGATGAACGGCTGGATGTTGTCTGTGGTGCCCGAGCCGGCCGTTGCGTAACGCACGTGGCCGATGGCGCAATTGCCCTTCAGTCGTTCGATTTCGCGCTCATCGCCGAACACCTGGGTGAGCAGGCCGAGTCCGCGATGACCGATGAGATGACCGTTATCGTTGGAGACGATGCCGGCACCTTCCTGACCGCGATGCTGCAGCGCGTGCAGGCCAAAATAGGTGAGTCGTGAGGCGTCGGGGTGGCCCCATACGCCGAAGATGCCACATTCCTCGTGAATGTCTTCGAGTTCAGCCGACAAGCCAAAGCTCCTTTTTCAAACAGGGGATTAACTATCTATCAACCCTACCAATCGGCGGCTACATCGCGTGTTGTGGGGTGGTGGAACTTGTTGGGGTTTGCGGACGCGGTTTAAGCACCAGATCAGTCAAGTATGAATAGTGGCTTAGGATTTTGGCCTTTCGCTGTTTGTGGTGGGTGGTTGTGGTGTGGGGTGATGCCGACGGGTAGGTTGGAAGCATGGATACCTCTTACCTGTTCACCGCCGCATTACCTGGTGCTCCACTTTGTGCTCAAGCGTGATACCGAATTGTCGGTGTGACGTGATCGGTTGACTTTCGTCAACGCAATTTGAAAGGCTCCGACGGTATTATCCGTCGGAGCCTTTCGTCGTATGAATCCGGTGCTTGTTTTTCGGCTTCGTCTCAGTGCCTGAAATGGCTGAAGAACTCGATGGTCTCGGGATCCTGCGACTCGTCCATCACCTCAGCGGGTGTGCCGTTCTCGGCGATGACGCCGTGACGGAGCAGTACGATGCGGTCGGCCGCTTCGTGGGCGAAGCTCATTTCGTGCGTGGCCATGAGGATTGTGGTGCCTTGGGCCTTTAACTCGGCAACCATGTTGAGCACTTCGCCGACCAGCATCGGATCAAGAGCGGATGTGATCTCGTCAAGCAGCAGCAGTTCCGGGTCGGTCATCAGTGCGCGCGCAATCGCCACGCGCTGCTGCTGGCCGCCAGAGAGCTGATCGGGGTAGGCACTGGCTTTATCGCGCATGCCGATGCGTTCAAGCAGTTCCATAGCGCGGGTTTCGGCGCGATCCTTGCTCCAGTGGTGAACCTTGATTGCGGCAAGGGTCACGTTCCTGAGCACCGACATGTGGGGGAAGAGGTTGAACTGCTGGAACACCACGCCGATACGTGCGCGAATCTTGTCCTGGTCGGCACGCGGGTCGGTGATATCGGTATTGCCCAGCCAAATCTGGCCGTCATCGACCTGTTCAAGCAGGTTGACGCATTTCATCAATGTGGATTTGCCTGAACCGGAAGGCCCCAGCAAAGCCACCACCTCATGTTGGTGAATGTCAAAGGAAATGCCACGCAGCACCTGCGTGTTTCCAAAGGATTTGCGCACGTCATCAAGACGCAGCACCGTCTTGTTGCTCACGGGGGAGTCACTCGCCTCGGTGGTGATATTGGTCATTTCGCTCATACCGTTCCTCCGCTGAGTTCGCGCTTACGCAGACGTTCCGTGTACCAGTCGTTCAGCAGGATGAACGGCACGCTCATCAGGATGAACAGCAGGCTGGCGACCACATACGGCGTGAAGTTGTAGGTGCTGGCCACGTCGATCTGTGCGGCGCGCACGGCATCCACCGCACCCAGCACGGAAATCAGGCCGACGTCCTTTTGCATGGAGATGAAGTCATTCATCAGTGCGGGCGCCACTTTGCGCAATGCCTGAGGAATGACGATCAGTCGGGTCGTCTGGCCGGAGGTCAGGCCCAACGAGCGGGCCGAGGCTCGCTGAGAAGGATGTACGTCGTTAAAACCGGCACGCAGCACCTCGGAGACGTAGGCGCTGTATCCCATTACCACTGCAATGGTGCCGAGTACCGAGGGATCGATACGGCCGAACAAGCCTAGGCCGGGAATGCCGAAACCGATTAGATACAGCACGACGATAATAGGCACGCCGCGCATCACAGTCGTGTAGATCAATGCCAGGATACGCAGCGGGAACAGAATAGGGGAGCGGCTGGTGCGCACCAGCGCGATCAGCGTGCTCAGAATCGCCACGCCGACCACTGCGACGAGCAGAACGCGGATGTTGAGCCATAGGCCGTCAAGCACATGGGGAAACGATTTGACGAAGTATTCGCCGGAGAAGAAGGTCTCCTTGACTCGTGGCCAGCCGGGGGAGAGCTTCAAGCCGATGACGATGACCACCACGAACACAATGGTGCTGATCAGACTGGTAATCGTCGATTGAATTTGCTGATGAACACGATATTGGCGTCGTTCGAGCTCGACCTGACTTACCTCGTGTCCGTCAGGGGCATTGTGCTGCCTGGTTTCGGTTGGTGCTGCGGTCATGTGATGAATGTCGCTCGCTTCCTGAATGCCGGGATGGCCGGGTGCCACAGGAAAATTCCCGCAGCGCCCGGCCAAGGTGTTGTGACCTTATGATGTAAGCCTACTTCACTTACTTCTTCAGTTCGGTCAGGTCGGTGGTGTACTCGGCCAGCCACTTGTCCTGAAGCTTCTTGATGGTGCCGTCGGCGTTCAGGTCATCCACTGCCTTGGTCACGGCTGCAGTCAGCTTGGAATCCTTCGGCAGCACGATGCCCATGCCGCTCTTGTCTTCGGAGTCAGGCAGACGGCCGAGCACCTTGGCGTCCTTGACCTGCTCGGACTGCACCATGTACACGCATTCCACGGTGCTGGTGACCAGTGCGTCGATCTGACCGGCGTCAAGTGCCTGAGCCAGTGCGGCATCATCATTGAACGTCTGGATGTCGTCCTTGATGTTCGCCTTGGCGTAGTCGTAGGCAAGGGTGCCGACCATGACGCCCACGGTCGCATCCTTCAGATCGGATACCTTGGTGGCGTTGGCGAACTTGCTGTCTTTCTTGACCACGACGGACTGGCTGTCGTTGTAGTAGCTGGACGAGAAGTCAACGGCCTTCTTGCGCTCGTCGGTGATGCCGAACTGCTGGATGTTGAAATCCCAGTCCTTGGCGCCGGGAGCGATGGCGGTGTCGAATGCGGTGCGGGTCCACACCACGTCGCTCTTCTTGAAACCGAGCTTGTCGGCCACTGCGTAGGCGACGGCCGCCTCGTAGCCCTCACCGCTTTCCGGCTTGTCGTTCATAACCCACGGCTCGTAGGCCGGCTGTCCGGTGGCGATGGTCAGCTTGCCCGGCTTGTACGTCTGCTGGGTGATGTCGTCCGAATCGGTGGAATTGGATGCGGTGGACTGGCCGGAACCGCAGGCTGCGGTGAACGACAGAGCCAGGATGCTGACGGTGGCCGCAATGGTACGGACGATGTGTCGCTTATTGAACATGGGTTTCCTCTCCTCAAGTGTTCGTCATGCACACGGTTCAAACCGTGCTTGATGCATTCGCGCCAATTGTATGGCTATTGGGTTACAAAACATCGATATTTTCGGATGCTGGCTATCGCCATTGCTTATGGCCGACTAGAGCCGCGCAATCTGGCGCGTAAGCGGACGGATATCTCATATTGGCGCAGAGCGAAATGGCGTTCACTGTTCGAGTGTGAAGCCGTCGAATACGAATCCCGGACTGACCACACAGGAGACCAGCGCATCGCCCTGGCCTGGCACTGTGCGCTGCCAGACGCCAGCCGGTACGACCGCATGTCCCGATACGGTTACGTCGGCCTGATCGGTGGTGATGCCGGAACCCAAGGTGATTACGGTTCGCTTGGATTCGTCGGATTCCGGAGTCTCGTCGCTGCCGCCGAGCTCCAGTTTGACCGATGCCGGGCCATGCCACAGCCAGACCTCATCCGCATCGACCTTATGCCAGGCGCTGGCATCTCCCTCGGGCAGCAGGAAGTAAATCAGTGACGATAGCGGTCGGCTTGAGGCCTCATCCGTGTGCGGGGATTGCCAGTCACGCGTGTACCAGCCGCCTTCGGGGTGGGTTTCCAGTCCAAGGCGTTCCACTATGGACCGGGCGTATGGACTCATGTCTTGCAAAGCGACGCTCATAATGAGATCTCCTGTTCTTGGCGGGTTTGCTGGTTTTTGGCTTCTTGATATCAGGTCAGGTCAGCGGTGTCACCAGGCGTTGTTGTAGGCTTCGCGCCCGGATATCACCGTGGCTCGGTTCGTGCCTGCGCCGTGCCTCACCAGTGTTTCCAGCGTTTCTTCGATGCCGGCCGGAGATGATGTGTCGACGGGGATGTCGAAGAACGCGAAATCAGCCAATGCGCCCGCGTTGATTTGTCCAATGCGGTTGCGGCCCACGTGCATGCCCATGGAGGCGGCGCCGCCCAGCGTCATCATACGAATCAGGCGATGTGTCAGATCGTCGCTGGCATAGCCTTGTTCGCGGGCCAGGTCGTAAAGCATCGACACATCATCAAGCAGATCGAGGGTCGGCGTGCTGGAGAGCGAATCGGTGCCCACGCTTACCAGATTGCCTTCCTCGAGGTATTCGCGCACCGGTGCATCTTTGCCGGTGTTGGTAATGCGATTCGATCGGGGGCACAAGGCCACGCCCACGCCGCGCTGACGTAGAATACGCCGATCCTCGCCATTGGCCCACACGCCGTGTGCAATGTGCACATCCGGTCCAAGCGAGCCAAGCTGATCGACGAACTGGATGGCGGAGGCGCCTTTGCCCACTTCCTTGAGCTGCCGGTAGCTTTCCCAATCGTGGTCACTCCAGTCGGCCGCCGAATAAGTGGTGAGCACCGGCGGATAAGTGCCGGCCTCGAGCGGGGTCTCCGCCAGATGGATATGCAGTCGCATGTTCAGCTGACGAGCAATGTCTGGAAGATCAACGAACGGTTCGGACTCCAGCGTATACGGAGCATGCGGGCTGATGCCGAGGTTTGGCAGCTGCTCCTCGTTCATCCGGCGCAACTGCCGGATGAGCTCAGTGCGGCCCTTTTCCATCCATTCGGCGTTGTGCCAGCCCATTACCTCCCAATAAGCGATGCCGTGCATGCCCTGCGAAGCCAGCGCGCCGGCGGCGTCCAAATCGGTGACGATGTCTGCGGCGGCCGTCGTTCCCGATTCGACCATCTGGCGAGCGCCGTCCTCGGCCCACTGCTTCCATGGCTGGGTCTTCTGCGCCTCGGCGTACACCTCGTTGAATGCCAGTTCCCAGGCGCGGAACCGATCGTAGGTGCCTTGCCCGACCTGCACCATGCCGCTGTACTGCAGATGAGTGTGCGCGTTGATCAATCCGGGGGTGAGCACCCCATCCCAATGCCGTTCATGGATGGTGCCGTGAGCCGTCATTTCCTGCTTCAGCGCCTTCAGCACCCAGCGGCGTTTACCTACATGAACCACGCGGTCGCCATGTATGGCAACTGCGCCATCGATGATGACGGGGCCCGTCACGGGGATGATGAGTTTGGCGGAATACAGTGTCACATCATCGATAAGCTCGGTATCGACGGTCGGCCAGGTGTTGTCGGTCATATTCTCCTCGCTGCGTTGTGTTCGGTGCCGTGTCTATGGCTATCGGTCGGCGTTCTCTCGGTCGTTTTCCGCGAATCTGGTCAGTCGCCAATTGTAGCCGTTGTCCTCCACGGCATGGCTGGCTCGGTATCCGCGCGCCTTGAGCGCGCTGGCGGCGATGCGCTGGTCGGTCGCTGCGTCAAGTCTGATAAGCGTGTGATCCAGTGTGCCTCGATGTTCCAGAAGATATGCGACGGCGCTGGCCTGTACGGCGAAGCTCAGATCCATGATCTCGATTGGATTGCCGCCTCCCACCGTGTAGTTCACGCCATCGCCGTCGGCGATTAGCGTGAGCGTTGGTCCGTCGGGAACATTGAGTTGCACGGTGTCCCTGTTGACCTGTGGGGTGAAGTCGCTTACCTCGTCCAAGGCGATTTCGTTGGCGATGCCGCCGATCACTGCGAGCGCCGCGCCCTCGTGCATTGCGCGCATGTGCTCAAGTGTGACCGTATGTCTCACGCCAGTGGCGGACACCACCATATCCGCGCAAGGGAGTGCCTCGTCAATGTCTTGTGCGGCGAAGCCGTCGAACACCGCTTTGAGTGAAGCCACTGGATCGATATCGCAGATGGTGACTTCGGCGCCAAGCGCGCGAATGCGCCGTGCGAAGCCTTGGCCGACCGGGCCGTAGCCGATGACGGTGACGTTCTTACCGTCGAATGCATGCTCGCCGAGAATGCGCTGCATGGTGGTCACGCATGTCTCCCCAGTGCCGTGGGCGTTGTCGAATCCGGTTTTCAGCACACTGTCGTTAACGGCTACGACCGGGTAGGTGAGGGCTCCCGCTTCCTGCATCTGCTGGAACGCGCGTACGCCGCTGGTCGTTTCCTCGGCCACTCCAATGAGGTTCGCCGTGAGTTCGGGGCGTTCGAGCGAAGCGAGACGGGCGAAGCTGGCACCATCGTCGATGATGATGTCCGGCTGTATTTCGTCCAGCAGGTGCAGGGCCGCCTCGTGCGCCTGTTCCGCGGTCCAGTCTCGGCTGGATTCGACCGTGATTCCTTCCCGGCGCAGCTGTTCCGCCACTCGGGGATCCGTGGAATCCGGGCCGCAATATACGCCGACGATTGCGCCGGCGGCCTTAAGCTTGCGCAGCAGAATCGCGGTCTTTGGCTCCAGTATCAGACAGACGGCAATACGAATGCCTGAGAAATCGACGCGAGTGGTGAGGCTATCCATGGTGTCGCGTAATACCGGCATGTGCTGTTCCGCGTACTCCATTGCCTCCAGTCCGCTTGCCTTGCGCATATCGGTGATGGAATCGATGCTTTGTGTGCCGTCGCATAGGAATTCCTCGTTGTGCTCGTCGGTCATCGTGGCATCTTCGACGGTCATGCCCCATTGCTGGGCCTGAGACTTGATTTCGGCATGCTTCTGTGGCTCCGGAATCGCGAGTCGGGCTCCTGCCAGTGATCGATTCGTCTTCTGGGATCGGGCTGCCGCCCACGCTGCAAAATCGCTGTCTGCTGTAATGCTTTTCTTCATATTCCCCATGGTACGCATGCATGCCGCTGCTCCGCCGCTGCGCGTGTGGCGTGGGTGAAGAGCGTGCTTGGGCGCGTTGCGTGCGTCGACTTCGGCAGCTTCGAACAGGCATGTTGCATCGAACAAATGTTCGACTGTGTTGATATGCTGGTCGGGCCAGCGGTGGTAAGGAGGTGATGGCGATGGGCAGCGGAACGGTATCGACGCAACGCGAGCATACCTATATTGCCATTGATCTCAAGTCCTTCTATGCCTCGGTGGAGTGCGTGGCTCGTGGGCTCGACCCGTTGACCACGCATCTGGTGGTGGCCGATGAAACCCGCACCGATAAGACAATATGTTTGGCGGTCTCACCCTCGCTGAAGAACTATGGCATTCCTGGCCGTGCGCGGCTGTTTGAGGTAAAACAGCGCCTGAATGGAGTCAACATCGAGCGCGCGGTCCATGCTCCCGGCGGCCGATTAATCGGGGAGTCCTGCGATGCGTGCGACCTGGAACGCTCGCCGGGGCTCAAAGCCTCGATGGTCATCGCCAAGCCGCGCATGGCGCACTATCTGGAAATCAGCGGGCAAATATATGGCATCTACCTCAAATACGCCGCACCCGAGCACATCCATGTCTACTCGATTGACGAGGTGTTCATCGACGCCACGCCATATCTGCGCTCGCTGGGTATGGGGCCGCATGCGATGGCGCGAACCATCGTGCGCGAAATCCTCACCAAAACCGGCATCACCGCCACTGCCGGCATCGGCTCCAACATGTATCTGGCCAAAGTCGCCATGGATATCGTCGCCAAGCACATGCCCGCCGACAAGGACGGCGTGCGCGTGGCCGAACTGAATGAAATGTCATATCGTCGGCTGCTTTGGGATCATCGTCCGCTCACCGATTTTTGGCGGGTTGGGCGCGGCTATGCCAAGAAGCTCGAGCATGCCGGACTGATGACCATGGGCGATATCGCCCGATGCTCGGTGGGTCGTGCTTCGGATTACTACAACGAAGACCTGCTGTATCGCATGTTCGGTGTCAATGCCGAACTGCTCATCGACCATGCGTGGGGCTGGGAGCCGTGCGAAATCGCGGATATCCGATCCTATGAGCCAGGTGCGCACAGCATTAGCAGTGGGCAGGTGCTCACCGGCCCCGCCGACTATGCCACGGCCCGGCTGATCACTAAGGAGATGGCTGATGCGCTGGCCCTCGATCTGGTCGATAAAAGCGTGCTGACGAACCGACTGACGCTCGCCGTCGGCTATGACATCGGCAGTCTTGATTCGTCAAAGCTCGATTCGTGCGCTGATTATGCGATGAAACGTGCCGCTGAGCGGGCAGCGAAAAGCTATCAAGGGCCGGTGACCATCGACCGATTTGGGCGCAAGGTGCCCAAGAGCGCGGTCGGGTCGATTGGTTTGGGTGATTTCACCTCGTCGTCGGCACGTATTCGTGAGGCTATGACGATGTTGTACGAGCGCATTGTGGATTCACGCTTGCTTGTGAGGCGGTTGACCGTCATCGCCGATGATGTGGCCACTCCGGAGGAGCTGGCCGCCGGCAAACGCTATGAACAGCTCGACTTGTTCGGTGATGACGGGGCCCAATCGTATGGATCCGATTCCACCAGCGAAAAAGATGGAGAGCATGATATCCAGCGTGCGCTGCTGGATGTGAAACGTAAATTCGGCCGCAACGCCGTCATCAAAGCCATGGACATGGAAGACGGTGCCACCGGTCAGGACCGCAACCGTCAGATCGGAGGCCATCGCGCATGACCCTGCAAGAGACCCATGCATACGACGACATCATCAACCTGCCACACCATCAGTCGCGCAAGCATCCGCACATGTCCCGCCACCAGCGGGCCGCGCAGTTCATGCCGTTCGCGGCCCTGACCGGCTACAACCAAGTCATCGAGCAAACAGCAAAAAACGCCGAAACCGCCATCGCTCAGGCCGAAGCCCAAGGCGATACCGATTTCGGCGCTTGACAATCGCTCTCGTTGGAGGAAGTCTCAGATTCGTCAGCCTACGTGACGTTCGAAGCGGTGGAAGCCGGTGATCTTGTCGATTTCGGCCATCGCGTCAGCCGGAATCACAAAGCCCGCGGCCTTCATGTTGTTCTCCAGTTGGCTGGGCTTGGAGGCGCCGGCGATCACACAGCTGATCTCCGGGTGCTGCAGGATCCATGCCATGGAAAGCACCGGCAGGTTCGTGCCGAGCTCGTCGGCCACCTTGCGCAGCTGCTCGACCTTGTCGAGGTTCTCATCGGTCAGCAGATCGTTGATCTGGTGGTCGGACTGCCACGTGGCGCGAGAACCGGCCGGCAGCGGCTGGCCC
>UMGO01000348.1_pt1 | contig 14415 bp, 8 predicted proteins | sample 1965301 | NCBI WGS metagenome assembly UMGO01 (sample SAMEA4836074, study PRJEB28245) | human gut metagenome | biome: gut microbiome; material: fecal sample | place: Denmark | collected 2008 | reverse complement strand
GGTATTTTTGTGCTTGTAATCTTTATGCTTGTGGCTTCTTTATTTCATTTGACAACACTGCTATGGATATTTAACAAGACATTAAGTGCAGGTATTATAGCACTTGTAATTATATTTCAGCCTGAACTTAGAAGGGCTCTGGAAGAATTAGGTAGAAAGAATGTTATTTTCAAAGTATTAAAATTTGAAAATGGCAACAATGAATCCAATTTTAGCGACAGATCAGTTGAAGAAATAACAAGAGCAACTCTTGAGATGGCAAAGGCTAAAACAGGAGCCTTAATTGTTATAAGACAGCATCACGATTTAGGTCAGTTTATTGAAACAGGAATAAAGATAGACGGACGTATTTCAAGCCAGTTGTTAATTAATATTTTTGAAAAAAACACACCATTACACGATGGTGCAGTTATTATAGATGAAAACAGGGTAGTGGCAGCAACATGTTATCTGCCACTGTCAGACAGCTCTTCTTTAAGCAAGGATTTGGGTACAAGACATAGAGCAGGACTTGGAATTAGTGAAGTTTCAGACTGTATAGTTGTTATTGTGTCAGAAGAAACAGGAAGTATTTCCATTGCAAAAGAAGGCAAGTTAATTAGATACGCAGATGCTTCAATTCTGAAAAATGAGCTTATAAAGGCTCAGGATAAAGAGGAAGTTAAACCAAGAAGATTTTTGAAAGGAAGGGGACGCAATGAAAAAGATGTTAACGAAACTAAAGATGTCTCTGACAAATAATATTGGTTTGAAATTTCTTGCAGTATTAATAGCATTGGTTTTGTGGCTGGCAATTGTTAATGTTAACGATCCAGAGAAAACCATTACTGTATCAAATATTCCAATATCCGTTACAAACGAAAGTGCAATAACCAGCAGAGATATGGTATATAATGTTAAGTCTGAACAGTACTTGAATATTACTGTTTCAGGCAAAAGATCAATTGTAAGTAACTTATCAGCAGAAGATTTCAGGGCTACTGCATCTTTAAAGGAGTTGTCAAAAGTTAACTCAATTCCTGTTGATGTAACAACTAAGAATGCTTCTCTGGGAAGAAAGATTACAATTGTAAAACAGTCAGCCCAGACTATTCTGGTAGACGTGGAAAATGTTGAAGAAAAAGATTTTACAGACTTGGTTGTTGAGTATACAGGAAAGGTTGCTGACGGCTATGTGGCAGGGCTTAGCTCAATGTCCACAGACGAAGTTACAGTAAAAGCTCCAACATCAATTATTGACAAAATCAAAAAGGTAGCAGTAAGATGTAGCTTGGATGGAACAAACACTAATATTTCAAAAAAATGTCCTGTAATACTTTATGATAAGAATGACAAAGAAATTAAATCAGATGAAATTGAATTATCAGATAAGAAGATAAGGGTAAATGTTAATGTTTTAAGAGCAAAACAGGTTCCAATTTCAACTATAAATAAAGATGAATTAGGTAAGCCGGCAGATGGTTATGTTGTGGATGATGTGATTCTTTCAAGTGACAGTATTACAGTTTACGGTAGTGAAGAATCTCTTGACAGCATTGAATCATTAGATATACAGGATGATATAGATGTGTCAGATGCCAAAGGTGATGTGACACAGAATATAGATGTAACAGGCAAATTACCAAAAGGATTGTCCGTTAGCGGAGAATCAACTATAACCGTAAAGGTTCTAATTAAGAAGCTTATCACAAGAACATTTGAATATGATGCTTCTGAAGTATCTCTTAATGACTTAAGCAGCGACTTGGATGTACAGCTAGTTACAAAAAAGGTTAAAGTTACTTTACAGGGAGAGGAAGAAGTAATCAGCCAATTAACAAAAGATGACATGGCCATCAGTGCAGATTTGGGGAAAGTTAAGGAAGGAACAACAACGGTACATGTGGACGTAGCAGTGCCGGATAACACTACACTGATGAATAATGTTACAATAAAAATTAAAGCGAAAGCTAAATAATGGAGGTAGAATAATGAGCACTATTTTAGTAACAGGTGGAGCAGGATTTATTGGAAGTCATACTTGTGTTGAATTATTGGAATCAGGATATGATGTAGTAGTTATAGATAACTTAAGCAATGCTTGCGAAGAATCACTTAAGAGAGTGGAAAAGATTACAGGTAAAACTTTAAAATTCTACAAAGGTGACATTGCAGACAAGGAATTAATGGATAAGATTTTAACAGAAAACGATATTTATGCAGTTATCCATTTTGCAGGCTTAAAGGCTGTAGGTGAATCAGTTCAGAAGCCACTTGAATATTACACAAACAACATTTCAGGAACATTAGCTATGTGCGATGTAATGCGTAAACATGGAGTAAAGAATATTATCTTTAGTTCATCAGCAACAGTATACGGAGATCCGGCAGAAATTCCTATAACAGAAAAATGCCCTAAGGGACAGTGTACAAACCCATATGGCTGGACAAAGTCAATGCTTGAACAGATTCTTACAGACATTCAGTTTGCAGACAAGGAATGGAATGTAATTCTTCTTCGTTACTTTAATCCAATTGGAGCACACAAGAGTGGACTTATCGGCGAAGATCCTAACGGAATTCCAAACAACCTTATGCCTTACATTACAAAGGTTGCAACAGGAGAACTTCCAAGAGTTAATGTATTTGGAAATGATTATCCAACACCTGACGGAACAGGAGTTAGAGATTACATCCATGTAATGGATTTGGCTACAGGTCATGTAAACGCAATTGACAAGATCAAAGAAAACCCTGGAGTTAAGGTATATAACCTTGGAACAGGAAAGGGCTACAGCGTATTAGACGTTATTAAGAATTTCAGCGAAGCAAGCGGAATTGACATTCCTTATGTAATTACAGACAGAAGACCTGGTGATATTGCAGAGTGCTATTCAGATGCAACTTTGGCCAAGGAAGAATTAGGTTGGGAAGCAAAATACGACATTAAGGAAATGTGTGCTGATTCATGGAATTGGCAGAAGAACAATCCTAACGGATACAGATAAGATTAATTATAAGTTACTAAAAAGAAGATGATTGGAGAAAAGCATGAGTTCTAGGAGAAAAACGAAAAGCTCAGAGCAACAGTTAAAAACAGTAAAACGATTAAAAAGATTTGTAACAACAATTGAAGTTATTTTTGGACTACTTATAGTTATGATGGCTGTGATTTTATTTGTGCCATCAGTAAAGACCCAGGTTGTAAAGGCTATGGCAAACACAGCAATAGGCCAGAAAATTATAACCTGGTGGGGAAATAACAGTTACAACGAGAGTGTACGAGATCTTAATTTTGATGATAACAGTATCAAAACTAACAAACTTAAATACAATTATTCAGAAGAATATACTAATTTTGTATTGTTTGGTGTAGATTCAAGAGAAGGAGAAGTTGATGCTTCTAACAGCGATTCCATACTTATTGTTAGTGTACATAACACTACAGGCGAAGTAAAAATGGTATCAGTGTATAGGGATACTTATCTTGGAATTTACGGAAAAGATGGAACCATTTATAAGTACTTTAAGGTTAATTCAGCCTATGCAGGTGGTGGACCTGAAACGGCAATTAATACACTTAACATGAATCTTGACCTTAACATTACTGATTATGTTACAGTTAACTTTTCAGGTGTTGCTGAGATTATAGACACATTGGGAGGAATAAAAGTTAATCTTACAGATGATGAATTACAGCAGCTTAATTATCATATGAGCAGTACTTGTAGCTCAATTGGTGTAAAACCCAAATATGTTAAGAAGAGTGGAAAGAATATTAAGTTAAATGGTATTCAGGCCACAACATATTGTAGAATCAGAAAAGCTACTTTCTATGATCCAAAAACAGGGGAAGAGGTTAGAGACGATTTTGGTAGAGCAGCAAGACAGCGTTCAGTTATGATGAAGTTGGTAGAAAAGGCAAAGAGTGCAAGCTTTAGCGAATTGCAGGAAATGGTTTCGGGTGTTATGAATGCCAACACTAACAAAAACAAAATTATTTCCACAAGTTTTACTTTTAAAGAAATTGTAAATATGATTCCAATTATATTTGATTTTAAATTATCGGGAAGTCAGGGATTTCCGTCAAACCTTGAAACGGGAACTATTAGTGGAACCAGTTATGTTATGCCAAAAGGCTTAAGTGATAACGTATCGGAGCTTCATGAGTATCTTTTCGGTGAAAAGAATTACCAGCCAACAAGTACTGTTAATACTATCGGAAATCAGATACAGACTGATACAGGTGTGTATCCGGATGGCTCAACAGGTATAGACATGAGTGGAGATGCTAAAAAGAATAAGGAAGGTGAGACAGAATCCGTAAGTTATGATTATGATGATGGCGGCAAGAGCCAGTTTTATTAAAAATGTAGGAGTTGCAAATTGCAACTCCTTTTTTCTGCATATAGTCGCCGAAAATGGCAGCCTGCAAACAATAGGCAGATTTTCGCAATTTTTTAATAAGTAGAACACAAAATCAACACAACTAGCCGTTAAACTATACCTATAATCAAATAAGGAATAGATGAGGTAATACAAAATTTTGTTCTTTATTTAAAAAAAAGAGCTTGAAAGGAGAAAAGGAAGATGTACGATAACGAGAATCCAAATGGATTTGGTTCAAATCCGGAGGAAAACAACGATGACAATATATCAGGTACAGAAAACAATAATTTTGAAGAGGTAAACAGCCAGCAGGTTTCACAGGATGCTGTGAATAGTTCAGAACAGAATACAGAGCAGACAGCTGAACAGGAAAGCAGTGTTTACAGACAGTCATATGTAAATGATGAGCATCATAATGCAGATGATGTAAGTGGAAATGGTACTTATTATTCGCAGGGAAGCAACAATAGTAGCAATGATAGTACACAGAATGGCAGCTATTATAACAATACTCAGGACGGCAGTTATTATAATAGCAATTCTAATAATTCACAGAATAATGGATATTATTATTCAACAAATGATTCTCAGACAAACAATGGTTACAATTATAACAGTAACAACAATAACAATGGTAATGGTAAAAAGAAGAAAAAGAAGAGAACTTTAATAGCCGTTGTTGCAGTTTGTGTAGTTTTACTTGCAGGAACAATTGGTATTTCAGCAGCTTATTTTTCAAAGAATAAAGATTCATTAACAAATGTTTTGGAAGACGGAACATTAAGCAACAATAATAACAATAGCAATAGTAACAATGACAATAGCAGTGATTCAGGCAATTACGAATCAATCGGCTCAACAAACACACAGAACGATGCTAATTCTTCATCAACATCAGGCGTTACAGTAACAGATGTTTCAAGTGTTGTAAGCAGTGCAATGCCAAGTGTTGTAGCTATTACAAGCAAGACATTAGTTGAATCAAGAAACGATTATTCACAGGATATTTGGGAATACTATTTTGGTGGTGGAAATAGCGGAAACAACAAGAGCAATTCATATGAAGAAGATGCAGCAGGTTCAGGTATTATTGTAGACCAGACAAGTACAGAACTTCTTATAGTTACAAACAATCACGTTGTTGAAGGTGCAGACAGCTTAAAGATTCAGTTTGCCGGAACAGAATCAAAGGATTCAGTTGATGGATACATTAAGGGAACTGATTCAACAAAAGACGTAGCAGTTGTTGCAGTAAAATTAAAAGACATTCCATCAGATGTATTAAAAAATATTAAGAAAGCTACATTAGGCGATTCAGATAAAGTTAACGTTGGTGAAGGTGTTATTGCAATTGGTAATGCTTTAGGATATGGACAGTCAGTAACAACAGGCATTATCAGTGCAAAAGACAGAAAGGTTCAGCTTGAAAATCAGACAATGACATTACTTCAGACAGACGCAGCAATTAACGGTGGTAACAGTGGCGGAGCATTATTAAATGCCAGTGGCGAAGTTATAGGAATTAACGTTGCAAAATATTCATCAAGCGGAAGCAGCTCAAATGCCAGCGTTGAAGGTATGGGCTTTGCAATCCCAATTTCATCTGTAAAAGATATTATTAGTGACCTTGAAACAAAAGAAACAAGAACAAAAGTATCAGAAGACGAAAGGGGTTACCTTGGAATTTCAGGGTTTGATGTAGATGAGCAGACATCACAGGCTTACTCAATTCCACAGGGAATCCAGGTACAGAGCGTAGTAAAAGGTGGCCCTGCTGAAAATGCCGGAATCGCAGCATCAGATGTAATTACAAAATTTGACGGGCAGGATGTTTCATCAATGGCATCATTACAGAGTATGCTTGAATACTACAAGAAAGGCGAACAGGTTAAAGTAACTATAGAATACAGAGACGGCAGAGAATACAAGACAAAAGATGTTACAGTTACACTTGGCGACAAGAGCGTAATTGAAACAACACCGAATGCCGCAAACTAAAAAAGTTAAAAATTTCTTTCTCATAAAGTGTTTTGTTTATAACAAAGAGGCAATCCGGTAGAGGGTTGCCTCTTTTGAAATGTTAAAAAATATGTAACATTTAAGTCAGAATATGGTCAATTTTGTATGTTTTAATTTTAGTTAATATATGTTAAACTAAGCCATGTATTAAATGGTGTTTCATATTAAATTACTGATGTTCGCAGAGTATGTTGTGGATTAGTATGTAGGATTAAATGTGATATACTTTTTTTATTTGTGAATAATATCGCAGAATGGAGAGATACAATGAACAAAGATGAATTTGAAAACAAGACTTTAGATGAAAATGATTTCCGAGAGGTTGTAACTGAAAACAATCAAGTTATAGACAATAACTCAAAGGAAAATGATAATAAAGTAATAGTAAATGATGATAACAATTCTACAGACAATAACAATGTTGATAAAAGTGAGAATGGTGATTCATCAGACAAGAGTAATGAAGATGAATACGAGAAGATTTGTTATGTTTGTAGACGACCTGAAAGTAAAGCAGGAACTATGATTGATATGCCGGGTGGAATTTGTGTGTGCGCAGATTGTCTGCAGAAGAGTTTTAATAGTTTCCAGAACTTTGGCATGAATATGAGCATAAGCAAGGATGAATTAGAAGAGTTGCTTAATACTCCGGGAATTCATATGATGACTACGGATGATTTTAGAAGAGAAATTCCAAAGAAACAGAAACTTAAAAAGAAAAAATCTTCAGAAAAGAAAGAAGCACCTGTTTTGGATATTAACAAGATTCCTGCACCTCATGTTATAAAAGGTAAGTTAGACGATTATGTTATCGGACAGGATTATGCTAAGAAGGTTATGTCTGTTGCAGTTTATAATCACTACAAGAGAGTGGCAACAAACACAATGGACGAAATTGAAATTGAAAAGTCAAATATGTTAATGATTGGACCTACAGGTTCAGGTAAAACATACCTTGTTAAGACTTTAGCTAAGTTATTAGATGTTCCTCTTGCAATAACAGATGCAACATCACTTACAGAGGCAGGGTATATTGGCGATGATATTGAAAGCGTTGTTTCAAAACTTTTGGCAGCAGCAGACAATGATGTTGAAAAAGCAGAAACAGGTATTATTTTTATTGACGAAATAGACAAGATTGCAAAGAAACAGAATACAAGTAGCAGAGATGTAAGCGGAGAGTCAGTTCAGCAGGGAATGCTTAAGCTTTTGGAAGGCAGCGAAGTTGAAGTTCCTGTTGGTGCAACAAGCAAGAATGCAATGGTGCCACTTGCAACAGTCAACACAAAAAATATCTTGTTTATTTGCGGTGGCGCTTTTCCAGATTTGGAAGACATTATTAAGGAAAGACTTAATAAGCAGGCAGCCATAGGCTTCCAAAGTGAATTAACAGACAAATACGATAATGATCCTAATGTTATGAAAAAAGTAACATCAGAAGATTTGAGAAAATTTGGTATGATTCCTGAATTTCTTGGAAGACTTCCAATTGTATTTACTTTGGATGGATTAACAGAAGACATGCTTGTAAAGATTCTTACAGATCCAAAGAATGCAATTATCAAACAGTATCAGAAATTGCTTGAACTTGATGAAGTAAAACTTGAATTTACGGAAGGTGCTCTTAGAACAATTGCCAAGAAAGCAATAGAAAAGAAAACAGGGGCCAGAGCACTAAGGGCAATCATTGAGAAATTTATGCTTGATATAATGTATGAAATTCCAAAAGATGACAACATTGGAACTGTAAAAATTACAGAAGAATACATTAATGGAACAGGTGGGCCGGTAATAGGAATGAGAGGCCAGGACCTTATAGAAGGTTAGAAGAGCTTAAAAAATAATAGAAATATAATACCCAGAGTTGTGGAAAATTAATTATCTAAATTTCTATAACTCCGGGTATTTTTGTATTGATTTATATTGTTTGCATTGTTTATGTCCCAGAATACCTGCTATCGGGGTACGCATTGCATAATTCCGTTCATATCTTCCCCCGCTCCTACATAAACTTATATTAATTTTATTTCAAGGGCAATCAATGAAGTGTAATAATATTATTTTGTCAGAGGAATATGGTGATTTTATTGGCAGGTATAACGGTGACATTAGTGAAGCCTTAACGGAGCAAGTTGAATGTACTCAGGTTATAGATGATTCGTACTTTTGTGCATATTACAGGCTTGATATGCTACCTACTATAAATGTTGCTAATTTTACATACAATGTTATTCCAAAGTTGTACGGTTTAATGGATACAACTGCCGTGGCGGCAACAGGTTCCATAAGGTTGCAGAACCAGTCAGGGTTTAATCTTACAGGGAGAGATGTGATAATTGGCTTTATTGACACGGGAATTGATTATACAAACAAGTTGTTTCAAAAGTCCACAGGGCAAACAAGAATTTTGAGTATATGGGATCAGACTGATGTTAAGGGAAATCCGCCAGAGGGCTTTAGTTATGGAAGTGAGTATACAAGAGAAGAAATAAACAGGGCGCTTCAGGCAGACAATCCGTTAGAAGTGGTTCCGCACAGGGACGAAAATGGTCACGGAACTTTTATGGCAGGGATAGCCTGTGGAAGTTATGATGAGCAGGGGGATTTTATAGGGGCGGCGCCGGATAGCGAAATTGTTATGGTAAAGCTTAAGGAGGCAAAAAAATATCTTGCTAATTATTTTTATGCCATGGGAAGTCAGCCTCTTTATCAGGAAAATGACATAATGCTTGCAGCTTCTTTTTTGAAAAATGTGGCAATAAAACAAAAAAAGCCAATAGTTATAGTTGTAGGATTAGGATGTGGAAATGGTGGAAGAGCAGGAGGCTCACCTTTAGATGAAGCGCTTGACAAAATAGGAAGCAAAATAGGCAACTGCGTTGTAGTGGCAGCAGGAAATGAAGGCAATGAAAGACTTCATTATAGAGGTACAATAGGAATAGCAACCGAAAACACCACTCACAACGTAGAATTTCGTGTAGGCGATAATGTGCCGGGCTTTGTTTTAGAACTGTGGGGTAACGCTCCGGATATATTTTCAGTAGGCTTTGTGTCGCCTTTCGGGGAAAGCGTGCCAAGAATCCCGGTGCGGCAGGGTAGCGTAGAAAACATTAATTTTGTGTTTGAGCAATCTTCAATTGAATTAACATATGAACTTGTGGAGTCGGGGACAGGAGGACAGTTGATTTTTATGAGATTTAAACAGCCAAGCCCCGGTATATGGACTATTAAAGTTTACGGAAATAATATTCTAGATGGAAACTTTAATATATGGGGCGGACTTAGACAATATACACCGGAAGGAAACTATTTTCTAACACCTAATCCGGATATGACATTAACAGTGCCGGCCGCGACAGAGAATGTTATAACTTTTGGAGGATATGACAATGTAACCAATGCCTTCTATCCCAAGTCGGGGAGAGGCTTCACAAGGGAGAATAGAATCAAACCAGATATGACAGCTCCGGCAGTAAATGTTTACGGTCCGGGAATTTCAGGAGGGTATACAAGAAGGACTGGAACGTCAGTGGCGTGCGCATTAGGTGCGGGAGCCTGTGCACAGATACTTCAATGGGGAATTGTGGAGGACAATGAGCCATATATGAAAAACAATTACATTAAAAACTACCTTATAAGAGGGGCAGAACGAAACAGAGACATTAGGTATCCAAGTGAACAATGGGGATATGGAACAATTAACGTATTTGACAGTTTTTTGATTTTGACAAGAACATAAATGTGTAAAAAAACAAAAAATCACTGTTTATAATTGAGATAGCAGTTTGTTTAGTATATAGGGGCTTCGTAACACAATATTAAACTTTGGTGTTAAGGAGCCCTTTACTTAGGATAGAGGTAAAAAAGAGGTAAAAAATATGGAAAATGTTTTGCAATTTGCAAAACAAAACGAAGCGTTTTTATGGCGTTTTCTTATTGTAATAGTTTTTGCCATAGTATTGCTTAATTTATATTTAAGGCAGAGATTGAAGATTAATAAAGAATTAAAAAAGCTGGAAGGAGAAAGAGAATTTTACAATTCGATTTTTCTGGAGGAAGATAGCTTCTATATACATATTGATGAACAGTATTATATTTCTCAGATAGAAAAACTTATCGAAATATCAGGAGTTACAGGTGAATACGTTAAACCAATGGAATTGTATGCAATATTAAGTGTAAAATATACTGAAATAGAACAGGACGAATATGAACGTATTATACTGTTATTTGAAAAATTCAGATTTATGGGGTATACAAAAAACAAATTAGTGATATGATAAAATCCGTAAGACAAATATAGGGAGGTACTCATGAAAAATTTATTTAAAAGAATTATTACAACGATTTTAGTTCTAACAATGGTTATGGGATTTAACGTTCCGTTTTCAGCAACAACAGTAATGGCATCATCAATTACATACAATGTTAGTTCTACCATAAAAGGTGTACTTACAGATGATGGTGTGCTTACAATAAGTGGAACAGGGGCTATGCCTGATTATACAAAGATAGCCAACATTCCATGGTACAAGGACAGAGACAGAATAAGTGAGGTAAGAGTTAACAGCGGAATTACTTCTATTGGAGAAGCAAACTTTAACTCATGCTATAATATGACAAAAGTAACAGTTGCATCTACTGTAACAAGTATTGGTGATGGCGCTTTTGCAGACACTAAATTACAGTCTTATACAGGAATGGAAAGAGTAAAAACATTTGGAGATTATGTATTTCAGGGAACAGATTTAGATGATTTTGAATTTCCGGGAGCAACAACAGAAATAGGAAATTACATTTTTTATAACAGTTCAGTAAAAAGAATAGTTATTCCCAAAAGTGTAACAACTATTAAAGATGGCATAGGATATAAGGCTGAAAATCTTGAAAAAATAGAAGTAAGTAGCAACAATAAGAATTATGTTGCTGAAAATTATGTTCTATATAACAAGAATAAGACCATATTAGAAAGCTATCCTGCAGCTAAAACAGGAACAGAATTTACTATTCCATCTACAGTAAAGACAGTAACGGCATATGGTTTTAGCTATGGAAAGAATTTAAAAAAGATAACAATAACAAGTGGTGTAACAACTTTAGGCGATGGAGCTTTTTATGGAATGAAAGCATTAGATGAAATTGCAATACCTAAAAATGTAACTTCTATAGGTTCATTTCTATTACAGAATTGTACAGCCCTTAAAACTTTGAAGTTTTATGCAAAAGTAAAAACAGTGCCATATCTTTTATGTAGTGGATGTTCTAATTTGACAAAGGTGGTTATGGATAATTCTGCCATTGAAACATTAGAACCTAGAGTTTTTATGGATTGTGTTAAGCTTTCAAGTGTTACATTACCTACAGCACTAAAAACAATACAGGTTTATGCATTTAAGAACTGCAAAGCATTGTCAACAATAAGCTATCCAAAATCAATTACATTAATTGAAAGTGGAGCTTTTGAAGGCTCATCAATAACTAAATATCCAACATGGCTTTCAAAGGGAAACAATGGAGATTATGGTATTTTTACAAAAATAAAATATAAAGGTACAGACAAGTATAGTGAAGCCTATAAGGTTTTGAAAATAGTTAACAAAGAAAGAAAAAGCAAAGGCTTATCAGAGTTGAAAATGGATAAAGACCTTCTTGACGTGGCAATGCAGCGAGCAGCAGAAGTGGCACTGTATTTTTCACATACAAGACCTGACGGATCGTCATGCTTTAGCGCAACAGACAAAATGGAAGCGGAAAATATTGCAGGTGGTCAGTCAAGTGCAGATGCAGTAATGACATCATGGATGAACAGTGCAGGGCATAGAGCAAATATTCTTACAAGCTATTTTAAAACAATAGGAATTGGTTGCTTTACTCAGGGTGGAACAGTGTTCTGGGTACAGTGTTTTGGAACAGACACACCGGCAACAATAAGTCGGCCAGCAGATAAGAACGTAGTGGTTACAGTAACAGTAGACGGAGACTTCTTAAGCAAGACAAAACTTAGATTAGACAGTAGTAGCTATAACCTTAAAATAGGAAACAAAAAAACAGTTAAACTTTATGTACAAAACCCTGAATGGGCATCACAAAATGTATTGTTAGACAACAGTAACTTTACTTTTAAGTCTTACAATACAAAGAAAGCCACAATAAGTGCAACGGGAAAAATAAATGCCAAAACAGTTGGTAAATATAAAATAAAAGCAACACTTAAAAACGCAACAGGAACATCTGTTACAAAAAGTGGAAAGATAACTTTCCCACAGCCTAAAATCAAAGTAACAGTAAAGAAGAAAAAAGCTATTGTTACATGGAAAAAATTAAAGGCTGCAAAGGGTTACTATGTATATAGAAGGGAAGCAAAAGGCAAAAAGTATACAAAGTGGAAAAAAGTTAAGAATATAAAGAAGAATACAACTGTTAAGTACAAAGACAGCAAGCTTAAAAAAGGTAAGACATATCAGTACAAGGTTGTAGCTTATAATAGAAAGAACAAAGGAACATCAGCAATTAAGAAGATAGTTATTAAGTAGCATCAGAATGATTATACGGATTGCTATGTGCTTAGCACTTTTGACACTGTAATCATACAAAAATCAACGCATATTAAGGCTTATGCGTTGATTTTTGTTTTAATATGTATTAAAATAATTCGGATAGTAGGTGTTAACAACATAGATGTTGACAAGAGCTACACTAAAAAATAAATAATAGGAGAAAGAACATGAAATTATCAAAACTTGTTGGGGACAGATTTAAGGAAAGACCGGCTAACTGTCTTATTGACAGCCATGCATTAATGGTAAGAGGAGGATATATCAAGAACGTAGCTAATGGTATTTACTCACAGTTCCCGCCGATGAAACGTATTTCTCAAAAAATAGAAAATATAATCCGTGACGAAATGGATAAACTTGATGGACAGGAAGTTTTATTCCCTGTAGCATTACCTGGAAGTCTTTGGGAAGAATCAGGCAGATATGAAAGCGTTGGTTCAGAACTTTTAAGATTTACAGACAGAACAGGAAGCAAGATGGTTCTTGGTATGACTCACGAAGAAGCATCTGTACAGCTTGTTAGGGAATATGCTAACAGCTATGCTAAATATCCATTTATGATTTATCAGATTCAGACTAAATTCCGTGATGAAGCAAGACCAAGAGCAGGACTTATCAGAGTACGTGAATTTACAATGAAGGATGCTTATTCATTCCATACATCACAGGAAGATTTGGAACAGTATTATCAGAAAGTTTATGATGCATACAGCAGAATTTTTGCAAGATGCGGTATTCCTGAAGTTGCAATCGTAAAATCAGACTCAGGTATGATGGGTGGTAGCATTTCTCACGAATATATGCTTTTAACACCTGTAGGAGAGGATTCAATTGCAATCTGTCCTGAATGTGGATACAGTGCTAATGTAGAAGCTGCACCAAGCATTATTAAGAATGAAAACAAGATTCCAAAAGAAGAATTAAAAGAAGTTTCAACACCTGGTACAGGTACAATTGAAGAACTTTGCGATTTCTTGAAGATACCTGCAGAAAATACGGCTAAGGCTGTTGTATACCAGAAAAATGCTGATGACAGCTATATTGTTGCATTTATCCGTGGTGACCTTGATATTAATGAAACAAAATTAACTAATGCAGTAGGTGAAGACATTCATCCTGCTGTAATTGAAGATGACAGTATTTTAACAGCAGGCTTTATCGGACCTGTTGGAATTTCAGATAAGGTTACAGTATACTTTGACAATTCTCTTAAAGGAATTGATTATCTTGTAACAGGAGCTAACAAGGTTGATACTCACTACACAGGATTTAATGTGGAAAGAGATTGCCCGGATGCTAAATACGTTGACCTTGCAAAAATCACAGAAGGAGGTATTTGTCCAAACTGTGGCAAGCCTGTTATTAATATTTCAAGAGGTATTGAAGTTGGTAATATCTTCCAACTTGGTACAAAATATTCAAAGGCAATGAACTTTACATACACAGACGAAAATGGTAAGGAACAGTATCC
>UMGO01026848.1_pt1 | contig 14572 bp, 10 predicted proteins | sample 1965301 | NCBI WGS metagenome assembly UMGO01 (sample SAMEA4836074, study PRJEB28245) | human gut metagenome | biome: gut microbiome; material: fecal sample | place: Denmark | collected 2008 | reverse complement strand
GTCGGTCAGATAGAACTCTTTCTTCGTGTTCTCTCCGCTCGCGCGCTTTGCGTTGAGGCTGTTGAGCGCGCGCATCAGAGCTTTGCCGTCAAACCAGAACGCGCCGGAGTTGACTTCTCTTACAGCCGCCTCTTCGGCGTTCGCGTCGCGCTGTTCGACTATCTTTTCAACCGAACCGTCCGCCGAGCGGATTATCCTGCCGTAGCCGGTCGGATCGTCTATCTCCGCAGAGATAACGGTGACGCTGTTGCCCTCTTTCTTGTGCAGGGCGAGTGCATCGTATATTGTTTTTGCGTCGATGAACGGAGCGTCGCCATTTAAAACGAGGACATCGCCGCCGTTGCTTTCAATAAAGTTTCCCGCCTGCAAAACGGCGTGACCCGTTCCGAGTCTCTCACTCTGGAGCACGGTCTCGCAGCTGCCTGCAAGGTGCGCGTCGAGATATTCCGCGCCGAAGCCTTTAACAACGCATATGTCGTCTATGCCGCTTTCTTTTACGGCGCCTATGACCCAGTCGATCATCGGCGCGAACAGAACCTCGGCGAGAGCCTTCGGCTTTTTGCTCTTCATTCGCGTGCCTTCGCCGGCGGCGAGAATAACAGCACATTTCTTATCCATAAAGCTCATTGTCCTTTCCTTATTGATACCCGTGCGGTATCTTAAAATATATTATGACAGAAAAAGAGTGAAATTACAAGCCATTGTGCATATGACGGCGCGATTTTTCAAAGATTTTATAAATCGAGAAGAACGCAGCTTGTGATGAAATCCTGTTTGTCGGTCGCGATGTGCCGTTTGTTGAGCACAGATTGCGCAAAAAATAAAGATGTGTCAACAAACATTGCATATTAAATGCACAATACAAAAAATAATTGTCTTTTGTGTTGACATTGGAAATATAATTTGATAAAATTAATTTGTCAGATGACGATATTGATATGAAATATATTTTTGCTAATTGATTTTTATAAATGATATACAATAATTGATTTTGGAAAGGCGGTGATTTAATGCCGGTTAATAGGTGAGGCTTGCCGACATAAAACGCTATTTTATAAAGTAAAAGGAGAGTTTAAAGAATGAAAAGATTTTTATCAATTATAACCATTATTTCTTTGCTATTTGCATTCGTAATTCTTCCAGTAAACGCCAACCAAAGCATCACCCAAAATGATTTATCGATAACCGAAACATTAAAATTTAATAGCGAAGATTCATCTGTGAGTAGTGACAAAACAGCGGAGAACAGGCTTGAAAAACTCGGATTGTCACCGAAAATGAAAAAGATGATGTTGGATAGATTTTCTGATGAGATCAGCAGTGCAGAAACTATTTCGATAAAGACTGATTTCTATGTTCAGAAAGATGACGGAACACTTTCACAGGTGACTGAAAGTGATTACACTGTTGCCGTAAAGGAGCAGAAACAAAAAATCTCGGAAAACGAAAAAAAGATAAAGGAAAATATAGAAAAAATTCAAGAAAACCGGAGCGTCGATTTGATGGATATTGATTGGGGGGATCATTTCTTTCCGTCAACAGGAAATCAGAAAACGATAGATAAGGGAACATTAAAACTTGTAATTATGATCCTATCTGAGGGTAGATCCTTTTTCTGTGCAGGAATGTTTCAATGGGAAACTATGCCGAAATCCAGATATACCGATGCGTTTGGGTTCACAAGGGATGTTAATACTACACTTGATGCTAAAAGCCAGAGCGGATATTTCGAATATAAGCATACATACTCATATTTGAATGGTAGCGAATCCGTAACAACGGAGAAGACAATAGAAAAAGAGATTGGGTTTAATGATTTGCAGTTTAGTTCAGGCGGGTATGGCTATGCATATAAAATCGGTCTAAGTTTGGATAATCAACAGACGGAATATCCTTACATGAAGAATACATATTCGGATTTAACCGGTTTCTTGTGTTACAGGGGATGGCTGAACGATAATGTAAGCAAAGCTAATTTCTGGGCAACATATGCCCATCAAAAATGGTTCGTAACATTTGGCGGTATAGACTTTTCAATACCGTTTTCCGCGGGTTTCTCTATTAATCTTTCTGCTGCGTATGAGCAGTTGGTTGAAGAACATCTTTGGACAGTGTAAAAGGAGGCTGTGCGAAATATGGATCCCTCTATTTTAATTGTTGCTTTGGTTTTTCTGGCAACGGTAGGCGCAACTTTTTCGGGATTTAAAACGGTAAATCTCATTGTTAAAGGAGATACATGGCAACTGTGGGCGATACTTACGGGCGTGCTGATTTTTGTTGCAGCGTTGGGCTTTCTTTTGCCTTTTATGTTCTGAACATCTAAATTACAGACACTTTTTCGGCGCAGGGAGGCTCTCCCTGCGCTATATATAATTGTATAGTCAAATCTGTACAAAAGAAAAGTCGCAAAAATCGCTATTTTATTGTAAAAATATATGGTATTTTTCCTGTCGGTCTGCTATAATAACATGAGGCGAAGATGCAGCCTTTGGTTTCTGCATCTTCTTCGCAGCTAAAAACACTATTTACGGAGGTATATCATGGCTCACAAGTACGTTTATTTGTTCTCCGAGGGCAACGCTCAGATGAGAGAGCTTCTCGGCGGTAAGGGCGCAAACCTTGCTGAAATGACAAACATCGGTCTTCCTGTTCCTCAGGGCTTCACCATCACCACCGAGGCCTGCACACAGTACTATGAGGACGGCCGCGAGATCAATCCCGAGATCATGGCAGAGATCAACGAGTACATCGTCAAGATGGAAGGCATCACCGGCAAGAAGTTCGGCGATAAGGAGAATCCGCTCCTCGTTTCCGTCCGTTCCGGCGCCCGCGCTTCCATGCCCGGCATGATGGACACTATTCTTAACCTCGGTCTTAACGAGGAAGTCGTTGAGGCTATCGCAGAGAAGTCCGGCAATCCCCGTTGGGCTTGGGACTGCTACAGAAGATTCATTCAGATGTATTCCGACGTCGTTATGGAGGTCGGTAAGAAGTATTTCGAGCAGCTCATCGACGCTATGAAGACGAAGAAGGGTGTGACTCAGGACGTCGAGCTTACCGCTGACGATCTCAAGGAGCTCGCTTCTCAGTTCAAGGCTGAGTACAAGGCAAAGATCGGCACCGATTTCCCGACCGATCCCAAGGAGCAGCTCATGGGCGCTATCAAGGCTGTTTTCCGTTCGTGGGACAACCCCCGCGCAAACGTCTATCGCCGCGACAACGATATCCCCTATTCGTGGGGTACTGCCGTTAACGTCCAGTCCATGGCGTTCGGCAACATGGGCGATGACTGCGGCACCGGCGTTGCGTTCACCCGCGACCCCGCGACCGGCGCTAAGGGTCTGTTCGGTGAGTTCCTCACCAACGCACAGGGCGAGGACGTCGTCGCAGGTGTCCGTACTCCCATGAAGATCGCTGAGATGGAGCAGAAGTTCCCCGAGGCGTTCGCAGAGTTCAAGAAGGTCTGCAAGATTCTTGAAGACCATTACAGAGATATGCAGGACATGGAGTTCACCGTCGAGCACGGCAAGCTCTTCATGCTTCAGACCCGTAACGGTAAGAGAACCGCTCAGGCAGCTCTCAAGATCGCCTGCGATCTCGTTGACGAGGGTATGAGAACCGAGGAAGAGGCTGTTCTTATGATCGAGCCCAGAAACCTCGACACTCTCCTTCATCCCCAGTTTGACGCAAAGGCACTCAAGGCCGCTACCCCGATCGGTAAGGGTCTTGGCGCTTCTCCCGGCGCTGCATGCGGCAAGATCGTTTTCACCGCTGACGACGCTGAGGCTTGGAAGGCAAGAGGCGAGAAGGTTGTCCTTGTCCGCCTTGAGACTTCTCCCGAGGACATCACCGGCATGAAGGCATCTCAGGGTATCCTGACTGTCCGCGGCGGTATGACCTCTCACGCAGCTGTTGTTGCCCGTGGTATGGGTACCTGCTGTGTCTCCGGCTGCTCCGAGATCATCATGGACGAGGAGAACAAGAAGTTTACCCTTGCAGGCAAGACCTTCCATGAGGGCGACTTCATCTCCATCGACGGCTCCACCGGTAACATCTATGACGGCATCATCCCGACTGTCGACGCTTCTATCGCAGGCGAGTTCGGCAGAATCATGGGCTGGGCTGATAAGTACAGAACCCTTAAGGTTCGCACCAACGCAGATACTCCGCGCGACGCAGCCAAGGCTGTTGAGCTCGGCGCAGAGGGCATCGGCCTTTGCCGTACAGAGCATATGTTCTTCGAGGCTGACAGAATCGCTGCTTTCCGCGAGATGATCTGCTCCGATACTGTTGAAGAGAGAGAAGAAGCTCTTGAGAAGATTCTTCCCTATCAGCAGGGCGACTTCGAGAAGCTCTATGAGACCCTCGAAGGCAAGCCGGTCACCATCCGCTTCCTTGATCCGCCTCTCCATGAGTTTGTTCCCACCGAGGAGGCTGACATCGAGGCTCTTGCAGCTGCAAAGCATAAGAGCGTTGAGGATATCAAGGCTATCATCGCTTCTCTCCATGAGTTCAACCCGATGATGGGTCACCGCGGCTGCCGTTTGGCTGTCACATATCCCGAAATCGCAAAGATGCAGACTGCTGCTGTTATCCGCGCTGCTATCAATGTTCAGAAGAAGCATCCCGATTGGAAGATCGTTCCCGAGATCATGATTCCCCTTGTCGGCGACGTCAAGGAGTTCAAGTTCGTCAAGAAGATCGTTGTCGAGGTTGCTGACGCTGAGATAAAGGCTGCCGGCATTGACCTTGAGTATGAGGTCGGCACCATGATCGAGATCCCGAGAGCGGCTCTCACCGCTGACGAGATCGCTGCTGAGGCTGATTTCTTCTGCTTCGGCACCAATGACCTGACTCAGATGACCTTCGGCTTCAGCCGTGACGATGCAGGCAAGTTCCTCAACGCTTACTATGACACCAAGATCTTTGAGAACGATCCGTTCGCAAAGCTTGATCAGAACGGCGTCGGCAAGCTCATGCAGATGACCATCGCTATGAGCAAGCCCGTCAACCCGAAGCTCCACTGCGGTATCTGCGGTGAGCACGGCGGCGACCCGACTTCCGTCGAGTTCTGCAACGACATCGGCCTTGATTATGTTTCCTGCTCGCCCTTCCGCGTGCCGATCGCACGCCTCAGCGCAGCTCAGGCAGCTATTCGCAAAAAGCACTAATCACAAGTTTGGGGCTTTTAGCATAGCAATATAGCTTAAGAATACGGTCACACAGTTCTTTGAATTGTGTGGCCGTTATTTTTTATTTACAATGAATAGATAGATTTTAGCCGTTGCTTTTAACCTGAAAGCAACGGCTTTTTTCCGTTCATAAAAAGTTTACAAACTTTTTTGCTTTAGGTAGTCCACAAATAGGCCTTCTCGCTGCCTACCTATTGAGGGATAAATTATTATCCTCGTGAACCTTGACAATTGAATACACATTCAATAGGTACATTCCTGATCGGAGACAAAAAAGTCTTAGCCGAATGAAGGCGCGCCAAGAACTTCCTTACCATAGAGGTTATTACGGAAAGAAAGGTTGATAGCGATTCCGAGCCATTCAGAAATATCCGACTGCTACGGATAAGGCGATGAAACGATCAAGGGACAATGATACTTCCCTAAGGGGCTGGCGGAGTACCCGGCAGAGGTGAAATTCCTATGAGTTCGGTCAGCAGCCGAACGCCTATTGATTTCCTTTTATGTTTTTGGGGGATGAGATCGAATTAAATGCAGCTATCAAAGCATAGGACAATATGCCTGTGTTTTGATTGGTCTAATGATCCAAATTTATAAGAAGGAGGAAAAGCGAAGATGCCAAACTGTAAAACCATAGCGATATGTAATCAGAAGGGCGGTGTGGGCAAAACAACTACTGCGGTAAATCTTGGAGTAGGTCTTGCTATGCAGGATAAAAAAGTACTTCTTGTTGATGCAGACCCGCAAGGAGATTTAACTACTTGCCTCGGTTGGCAAGATACGGACAGCTTAACGCATACACTGGCCAATAAACTGTTGGCGGTGATGCGAGAAGAACAGCAGGATCCGCTTGTCGGTATGCTCAATCACAAGGAAAAAGTTGATCTTGTTCCCTCGAATCTTGAACTTGCTTTGACAGAAATGAGCCTTGTTACTGCGATGAACAGAGAACGTATTATGAAAAGTTATCTTGACCAGGTGAAAGACAAATATGACTATATACTTATAGATTGTATGCCCTCGCTTGGCATGATAACGCTTAATGCTCTCACAGCGGCAGATAGCGTAATTATACCCGTGCAAGCACAGTATTTGCCCGCCAAAGGTATGACACAGCTTTTAGCGACAATTGCAAAAGTAAAAAAGCATACTAATCCCAATCTGCATATTGACGGTGTTTTACTGACACTTGTAGATGGAAGAACAAATCTTGCAAAAAGTACCGTAGAAACATTACGAAATCATTTTGGAAGTTACATTAAAATCTATAAGACGAGCATACCCATTGCCGTGAAAGCTGCCGAAGTATCCTCAAAAGGGAAAAGCATATATGCATATGAACCAAACAGTATTGTGTCAAAAGCCTATGCAGACTTTACGAGGGAGGTGTTAGCTGATGACAGAAAGAAAGAGCGACTTCACGTTACCCACGAATATGCTCGATGATCTGTTTTCTACACAGGAGGAACGAGATGATGCAAAGCTTAGCAAAATACGGGATATTCCATTAATAGAGATTGACGATTTTCCCGAACATCCGTTTAAGGTGCGCGATGATGAAGATATGATACAGCTTGTGGAGAGTGTAAAGAAACGAGGAGTTATTACTCCGGCTACTGTTCGTCAAAAAGAGGATGGCAGATATGAACTTGTCTCAGGACACAGACGAAAAAGAGCTTGTGAGCTTGCCGGGTTCGAATCCCTCCGCTGCGAGATTGTAGACCTTGATCGTGATGCTGCGACCGTTCTTATGGTAGAGAGTAACTATCAACGTTCGCAGATACTACCGTCAGAGAAAGCCTTTGCTTACAAGATGCGACTTGAAGCGATGAACAGGCAAGGAAAACGCATGGATTTAACTTGTGCACCAGTGGAGCACAAGTTAAATGGAGCAAAGTCAAGAGATATACTCGGTAATGAAGTTGGCGAAAGTCGAGAACAAGTTCGTCGGTATATTCGTCTTACAAATCTTGTCTCTGAATTGCTTGAACTTGTAGATGAGGGAAAAATTAAGATGCGTCCAGCTGTGGAACTTTCATATTTGGATGAGGACTGCCAGCGGGCGATTGTTGATGAAATTGACATGAACCAATGTACTCCGTCCCATGATCAATCTATTCGCATGAGAAAAATGTTCGAAGAGGGAAAACTTACACCGGAAGCAATTACAGCTATCATGACCGAGCAAAAGCCCAATCAGCGCGAGCGCTTTATTATTCGAGGAGATAGGGTAAGAAGTCTTATACCCAAAAGCGTTCCGTTAGATCAGACAGAGGAATATATTGTAAAAGCACTCAAATATTATGCTGATTTTATGCGAAAGCGCACGGAGCGGGACAGCCGTTAGAAAAGGAGTATGTTTGTTGTGACTTCCCCTTTCTCACACTCTATCCCCTTTATAACTACCACATACTAACCGAAAAACAATCTGTTTTAAATTAAACTCTATCTTACTTAAGCAAATAAGAGTTCTGTATTTGAATTTGTGGAAAAGCCAATGTTAAATGGTCGGCGTGGTTGAATAATTGAGAAGAAATGTGAAAAAGGGCAAGCTCTGAACATATATTTGTACTTTGCGATTGGCAGACAATGCCTTGCACATCACGAATAGGCTCGCCCCTGTTTTTCGGATAGTAAAAAAAGTTCCAAAATAACCCAACAGGCTCGAGACAAATAGAAAATGGAGGTTAAGGCCATTGGCAAAAAACAAATTTTTAACGGGTCAAAAATATAAAACAGATTATCAAATTAAATAAATTTGTTTAGACACATCGTATCATATGGTGTGTTTCTTGTTTTTTAGGAGGTAAAAACAAAATGAAAACACATTCGTTTAAGCGTTGGATTGCAGGACTGCTTTCTGCCGCGCTGTGCCTTTCCGCATTTTTGGGACTTGGCATAACTAAAGTCTTTGCTAAAGGTGAGCAGGCGGAAGTGTGTTTGGTTTCATTCCCCCGCGAGGGTGATGCAAATTATAGTACAACCACATGGGGACATGATGATATAAAACTTATGAACGGTTGGTTCTTTCAGAAAGGAAAGTATCTTACGGTTTATTCAATGGGTTCATATAACGGTAAAATATGTTACTGTATCGAACCCAGTACCATGGTGAAAAGCGGAGATAGATTATCTTCGACCAATGAAACATATTGGGATAATTATCCAGATAAATACAATAAGACGATTTCTGGGGAAAATGTTAAGCTAATTATAGGGCGCATTCTACAGTATGGCTATACCGGAACTATAAGCACATCATGGCGTTCACAGAATTCAGAGGATGCAGCGAAACTTTCCAATGCTACAGCCACGCAGCTTCTAATATGGGAAACTATCGTTGGTGAGCGCGATGCGGAGTTTAACCATGTTGCTCCAAAGAATTGTAGTTCAGTTCTTGACTATATACGGGCAGACAATCCACTTCGCTCAGAGATATTGAACTATTATAATCATATTGTTGATAGGGTTCAGAGACATACGAAATTGCCGTCCTTTTGCTCTGCTACAATTGATGGAACCCAGAATATTGAACTTAAGTGGGACGGGAACTCTTATACCGCCACACTTACAGATACTAACAATGTCCTTCAGGATTACACTTTTTCCAGTGGTTCTTCTGGAGTTCAGATTAAAGTCAGCGGAAGAAATCTGATTGTTACTTCATCAGAAGCACCATCATCACCGATTACAATTGTTGCTAAGAAAAACGATTCACAGAGAAAAGGTCTTGTCGTATGGGGCGATGGAGTTTATGCGCCGGGTGAAGGTGTACAGGACCTTGTAACATATGTGCAAGAGGTTGATGATCTTGTACAAGGGTTTGTTAATTTAAATGTATCCTATGGTTCTGCTAAGATTGTAAAGACTTCTGAAGACGGTCATATTGAAAATATTACCTTTACTGTTATAGGTAATGGCGTTAATCAGACAGTTAAGACAAATTCTAAGGGCGAGATACAGATTGACAATCTAATGCCTGGTGACTATAGCGTGACCGAAATGAGCTATGACAAATATGAGCCACAGGAGTCTCATCATGTAACTGTTGTATCAGGAAAAACAGCTACAGTGACTTTTAATAATAAGCTCAGACATGGAGATTTAAAAATCATAAAGTCTTCGGAAGATAACCTCAACGAGGGCGTGACCTTCCACCTCTACGGTACATCGCTCTCGGGCATTGCTGTGGACGAATATGCCGTGACTGATGCGGACGGCGTGGCGACTTTTGAAGATGTCCTCATCTCCGACGCTGCTCCTTATACCGTGGAGGAAGTGGACACTGCTGTTCGCTATGTCGTTCCCGAAGCGCAGTCTGCGCCTATCCGCTGGAACGAGGTCACAAATCGTAGCTTTCTCAACATTCTGAAGAAATTCTCTGTGACCGTTACCAAGAGCGACGCTGAAACCGGTACGGCGCAGGGTGATGCTTCTCTTGCCGGTGCGGTCTATGGCATCTATAAGGGCGAAACGCTTGTGGATACCTATATTACCGACAAGAACGGGCAGTTCGTCACCAAGGAATATATCTGCGATGACGATTGGACGGTGCGTGAGATTAATCCGTCTGAGGGTTATCTTCTTGATACTACCGTTCATAAGGTCGGCGCAGAGCCGCAACTTTATACCGTGGAGCATAATCAGACGGCAAATGATGTGACCGAGCAGGTCGCAAAGGGAAATGTTGCCATCATCAAGCACACCGATAACGGCGATACGCAGATCGAAACACCCGAAAATGGTGCTGAGTTTGCCGTGTACCTGAAAGCCGCAGGCTCTTATGATAATGCAAAGGATACCGAGCGTGACTATCTCACCTGTGACGAAAACGGCTTTGCACAGACAAAGGATCTGCCTTACGGCATCTACACCGTACATCAGGTGTCCGGCTGGGAAGGCAGCGAGCTGATGCCCGACTTTGATGTGTTCATTTCTCAGAATGGGGCGACCTATCGCTATCTCATCAACAACGCTCCCTTCAACAGCTTTATCAAAATCGTGAAGCAGGACGCAGAAACCGGTAAGACCATTCCTTATGCAGGTGCAGGATTCAAGATTTATGACCCGGACGGGAATCCTGTGACAATGACCTTCACCTATCCGACATCGACCAATATTGATGTGTTCTATACCGATGATGAGGGTTCACTGATTACACCTGAAAAACTGCCTTACGGCAGGGGGTATTCCATTGTTGAAGTGCAGGCTCCCTATGGATATGTGCTTGATGAAACACCTATTTATTTTGACGTGACACAGGAAAACTCTATAGAAGAAAGTGGGGTTACAATAATAAAAGTAAATAAAAAGAATTTTGCACAGAAGGGCACAATTGCAGTAGAAAAGACGGGAGAAGTGTTCTTTGGGGTTTCTGTTTCAGGAGGCATAGATGAAAGTGGCAATGAACTACCTATCATATATCAGCCGCAGTACGAAAAGCGTGGGCTTCCTGGTGCGGTCTATGAGATCGTTGCCGCAGAGGATATTATTACCCCTGATGGTACCGTCAGAAATCATAAGGGCGATGTTGTTGATACCATTATTACCGATGAAAATGGAATAGCTATGAGCTGTGAACTCTACCTTGGTGAATATGAGGTGCGCGAAGTCACTGCTCCTAACGGTATGGTTCTCAATCCTGAATCCCATTTCGTGGAGCTTGTCTATGCCGGTCAGAATGTGGCTGTGACCGAAACTGCGACTTCTTTCGAAAACGAACGTCAGAAGGTGGAAATCAGTCTGGTGAAGTCCATTGAGCAGAATGAACACTTCGGCATTGGCACAAACGGTGAGATGAAGAATATTACCTTTGGGCTGTTTTCTGCCGAAGAAATCGTATCGACTAGCGGCACCTTTATTCCCGCAGATGGTCTTATCGAGATTGTTTCTCTCAATGAGGATGGAACGGCAACAATTAAGACAGACCTTCCTTATGGAAGATACTATGTGCAGGAACTTGCTACAGATAGCCACTACAAGCTTTCTGACGCTAAGTATCCTATAATTTTTGAGTATGTCGGTCAGGATACGGCGGTCGTAAAGATTGCTGTCAATGATGGTAAAGCAATCAAAAATGACCTGATTTATGGTTCTGTTTCCGGCAAGAAGGTTGATGAGGACGGCAACGCTCTCGGCGGTGCGATGATTGGGCTGTTTCGCACGGATGACGGCGAGTTTACAAAGGAAAACGCTCTGATGACTACCACTTCTGCCAAAGATGGTAGTTTTTCTTTTGAGAATATCCCTTGCGGCACTTGGTATGTCCGTGAGATTGAACAGCCCACAGGCTTCGTGCTGGATGATACTATCTATCCTGTGACGATTGGCACAGACGGTCAGGTCGTAGAGATTGAGATTGTCAACGAGTATGGCCGTGGCAACATTCATCTGACCAAGGTGGATTCCGAGTATCCCGATAACAAGCTGACTGGAGCAATATTTGAGGTTTACAAGGACAGCAATAACAATGGCAAGCTGGACGACAGCGATGAGCTGCTCGGCACACTGACCGAAAAGGAAGCCGGTGAATACGGAATGAATGACCTGTTCTACGGTCGCTACTTTGTCAAGGAAACCAAAGCACCGGATGGCTTTGTTCTCGATACTGACGTGTATGAGGTGGTGATCGACACGGACGGCAAGACCTATGATGTCGAAAACAAAGCGGGTGTCGGCTTTATCAATGAGGTGATGCGTGGCAACCTGAAGATTGTTAAGACCTCATCTGACGGCAAGGTCAAAGGCTTTGCATTCCGCGTCGCCGGTGCAAACGGCTATGACATCATCCTTGAAACTGATGAGAATGGCGAGATTTTTATAGAGGGGCTTCGTATTGGAGACTATACCGTATCTGAGATGAACAATTCTGCTTCTTCTATGTATGTTTTGCCTGATGATAAAACGGCAACAGTTAAGAGTGGTGCCACTACTATTGTGGAGATGCACAATGTGGTGCGTGAAACGCCCAATACTGGAGAACTCGATAATTTATCGCTTGTACTTACGCTTATAGGACTATCCACGCTGGGAATTGCTGCGAGTAGTTTTCTCAGATTTAAAAATAAAAAGAAAGAAGAGGGTAATTAATGGAACTTAAAACTATTGTAGCTATTGTATTGGTAGTTGTTATTGTTGGCGGATTTGTTTTCTTGCAGATTAAGAATAGGAAAAAGTAATTTGATTGTCTGTGGGGCAGAGCTAAACTCTGCCCCCTTTATAAGGAGTGATATAGATGGATCGACTAAAAACCGTGGAGAGCCGTGAGCTTTCCGTTTTAAAAGACTGCCCGAGAGCAAGGTTCGACGATATGATACTTTTTATGCATTACTATGACCGATATGCGGACTATCTTTGCACTGGCAAACTTCCACTCAATGACTTAGCATTCAATTACAAGGCTTACGGACTTCCGTGCTTTGAAACGATTCGTAGAGCAAGGCAGCGTGTGCAGTCACTTTTTCCTGAGTATTCCCGCAGTGCCGATAATGATGACAATATCGTTATCATTATCGGTGTTTCCTACGGCTATTGACCGGGGTTCAGCAAAGCAGGCAGACAAGAAGCCTTCCGTGAGAGAAAAGCTGGAGCGCTACAAGGTTGCTGCAAAAGCTGACAAAGAAGCAGACCGTGCCGAGCCTGCGCTTTCCAAGGAGAAAAGCAAGACTCCGGAACCGAACCGTCAGACGGTTCACACCCAGCCGAAAAAGCATAAGAAATCAAAAGAGAGGTAATCAGCTATGACTAACAATTTCACCCCCAAGAAGTCCGGGACCTCGGCTCGTCCGCAGCTCTCCCCAGAGGAATACGCCGCCAAGAAAAAGGCGGAGAAGGATGCCGTGTATCAGATGATCGACGATACCGCTACTGAGATCGTCAGCGACCCCGACAAGTTCAGGGCATATCTCGATACGCAGGCACGAATGGATCGCTACTCTGCCGCCAACGCTCTGCTCATTTATAAGCAGCAGCCGCAGGCAACTCAGCTCAAGGATTTTCGTGATTGGCAGGAGGACGGCGTGAAGGTCAACAAGGGTGCTAAGAGCCTGTCCATTCTTGAACCTGTTGAATATACCAAGAATGACGGCTCTACCGGCATTGCCTACAATGTCAAGAAGGTATTCGATGTGGCGCAGACCAGCGGCAAGAAGCCTGCTGCACCTACCCTTGACCGTGACCCCCGAAAGCTCGTTGCCATTATGCTCGACACGGCTCCCATTGATGTGAGCACTGTGGAGGAGCTGCCTTCTCCTAATATGAGGGCGTTCTATAAGAACGAGGATCAGACGCTTTATATCAAGCGGGACATCGGGGACAGCGTTGCTCTCTGCCAGTGCGTGGCACAGGAGCTTGGTCACGCTCAGCTTGCGATGAACTGTGAAGCATACAGCCGCAGGGATATGGGCTTCTCCGCTGTATGTGTCGGCTATATGCTCTGCCGTAAGTTCGGCGTGGAGGTGAAGAACTTCGCCATTGACCGTATCCCGGAGGAGCTGGCGGGCAAGTCCCCCAAGGAAATTCGTGCGGAGCTTTCCAAGACCCGTTCTGCGATGAGCGAGATCGGCTCCCGTGTGTCGGAGGAAATCTACCGTCGCCGAGCAGACCGAAGCAAAGATCAGGAAAGATGAGGTGTGAGCGATGAAAGAGGAACGCTATCACATCGCCTTGGACGATTATGAACACGGCGTAGTGATTCGAGCTTTGAACGATACCAAAACCGAACTGATGAGTGAGGGTAAATCCACCGATGCCGTGGATGATCTTATCATCAAGGTCGGGTATGCCCCAAAGAAAAAGTTCAATGTAGTGGAAAGAAAGGACTGCTCCTGTCGTGAATCGAGATAACGACAGACAGACCTCCATCATTCTCGCCGTACTCGGCATCCTGCCGATTGTGTGGCTCGGACTTCTCATTGCACCATCCGTTAAGGGTGGCTTGCCGGAGATACTGCCGAGCTTGATGAATGCGATGAGCGACCCGTTTCATATAGTGCTTTGCGAGGACAGTGTAAAAACTGTCCTCGTTTTGCTTCTCTGCTATGGAATGGGCATCGGCATCTACTTCTCTACACGCAGGAACTACCGACGCCGAGAGGAACACGGCAGCGCAAAATGGGGCAATGCCAAAGCCGTGGACAAGAAATACCGGCAGAACCCACCGTCCGAAAACAAGCTGATGACGCAGGCAGTCCGTATCGGACTCAACGGCAAGAAACACCGCCGCAATCTGAACACCCTTGTCTGCGGCGGTTCCGGTGCCGGTAAGACACGCTTTTACTGCAAACCGAATCTGATGCAGGCAAACACAAGCTTCGTGATTCTTGACCCGAAGGGCGAGATCGTCCGTGATGTGGGAAATCTGCTGGAGAAAAAGGGCTACA
>UMGO01039493.1_pt1 | contig 14635 bp, 10 predicted proteins | sample 1965301 | NCBI WGS metagenome assembly UMGO01 (sample SAMEA4836074, study PRJEB28245) | human gut metagenome | biome: gut microbiome; material: fecal sample | place: Denmark | collected 2008 | reverse complement strand
CAGAGAAGATATATCGAGAGCCTGTCATCATATGCAAGAATGTTCCTCGGACAGATGGAAAAGCCCGATGTCGACAGCATAGAGGGACTATCTCCTGCTATATCAATAGACCAGAAAACGACCTCGAAAAACCCTCGTTCCACTGTCGGAACGGTAACGGAGATATACGACTATCTCAGACTGCTTTATGCAAGAGTGGGCATTCCGCACTGTCCTGTCTGCGGTAAAGAGATAAGACAGCAGACGGTGGATCAGATAGTTGACAAGGTAATGGAACTGCCCGAGAGGACAAAGTTTCAGATCTTATCACCGATAGTAAGAGGCAGAAAGGGCGAATACCGCAAGGAGCTTGAGGACCTTGTAAAGCAGGGCTACGCAAGAGTGCGTATTGACGGGATAATCTACGATCTTTCCGAGCAGATAAAGCTTGACAAGAACAAGAAGCATAATATAGAAGTCGTTGTGGACCGTCTTGTTATGAAAGAGGATATAAAGTCACGTTTATCCGACAGCCTTGAGGTTGCGGGAAATCTTTCGGGCGGACTTATTCTTATAGATGTAATCGACGGCGAGGAGCTGAGCTTTTCACAGAACTATGCCTGCCCCGAACACGGAGTAAGCATAGAGGAGCTTGTGCCGAGAATGTTCTCGTTCAACAATCCCTTCGGCGCTTGTCCTACCTGTACCGGTCTAGGAATTTTCAGAAGGATAGATGTAGACCTGATTTTACCGAACCGTGATCTTACTATCCGTGAAAATGCGATAAAGGCGAGCGGCTGGAAGTATGCGGACGGAACTATAGCGCAGATGTATTTTGACGCTGTTGCAAACGAATACGGTTTCAGCGTGGATCAGCCTGTTAAGGAACTGACAAAGGAACAGTTAGATGCGGTGCTTTACGGTACGGGCGAAAAGAAGATAAAGGTCGTCCGCAGTAAAGAGCAGGGCGGCGGTGTCTATATGACGGCGTTCGAGGGCGTAGTAAACAACCTTGAAAGACGTTATAAGGAAACAACGAGCGTATATTCAAGAGAGGATATAGCTCAGTATATGGGCGATACGGTGTGTCCCGACTGTCACGGTCAGCGACTGAAAAAGGAGGCTCTTTGCGTTACCGTATGCGGTAAGAATATCAACGAATTCTGCGATATGAGCATCAGCGAAGCGCTTGAATTTGTCAAAAGCATAAAGCTGTCGGAACGTGATATGATGATAGCAAGTCAGATATTGAAAGAAATCAAGGAACGTCTGGGATTTCTGAGCAGCGTCGGACTTGAATATCTGACATTATCAAGAACGGCAGGTACTCTTTCGGGCGGTGAAAGTCAGCGAATAAGGCTTGCAACCCAGATAGGCAGCAGTCTTATGGGAGTGCTGTATATCCTTGACGAGCCGAGCATTGGACTTCATCAGAGGGATAACGACAAGCTTATCGCAACGCTGAAAAGACTGCGTGACCTCGGAAATACGCTTATAGTCGTTGAGCATGATGAGGATACTATGAGGGCGGCGGATTTTATCGTTGACATAGGTCCCGGCGCAGGTGTTCACGGCGGTGAGGTTATCTGTGCAGGCACGCTTGACGATATAATGAAGTGCGAGCGTTCGATAACAGGGCAGTATCTTACGGGAAAATTAAAGATAGAAGTACCCGAAAAACGCAGAAAGCCCACTAAGAAATGGCTTAAAATAACCGGCTGCCGTGAAAATAATCTGAAGAACATTACGGTAAAAGTACCGCTCGGAATATTCACCTGCATTACGGGCGTATCGGGCAGCGGCAAAAGTTCGCTTGTAAATGAGATAATCTACAAGTACCTTGTTGCAAAGCTGAACCGTGCAAGAATAAAGCCGGGTGCGTTCGATACTTTCGAGGGTACGGAGTATCTTGATAAGGTAATAGCTATCGACCAGTCGCCGATAGGCAGAACGCCGAGGAGCAACCCTGCAACCTATACGGGTGTATTCAACGATATAAGAGAGCTGTTTGCATCAACCAATGACGCAAAGATGAGGGGCTATACAAGCGGAAGATTTTCATTCAATGTAAAGGGCGGACGCTGTGAAGCCTGCGAGGGCGACGGTATCAACAAGATAGAAATGCACTTCCTGCCCGATATATATGTACCGTGCGAGGTCTGCAAGGGCAAACGCTATAACCGTGAAACGCTCGAGGTTCACTACAGAGGCAAGAACATTTACGATGTGCTTGAAATGACGGTAGAAGAAGGTATAGCTTTCTTTGAAAATCACGAAAAGATAAAGAGAAAGCTGCAGACGCTTTATGATGTAGGGCTCGGATATGTAAAGATAGGTCAGCCTGCAACAACGCTTTCGGGCGGTGAGGCGCAGAGAGTAAAGCTGGCTTCGGAGCTTTCAAAGCGTGCGACCGGCAAGACGGTGTACATTCTTGACGAGCCTACTACAGGACTTCATACCGCCGATGTACACAAGCTGATAGATGTGCTTCAGAAGCTGACCGACGGCGGAAATACCGTTCTCGTTATCGAACACAACCTTGATGTTATAAAAACAGCCGACTATATCATTGATATGGGGCCTGAGGGCGGAAGCGGCGGCGGTACTGTTATTGCTACAGGCACGCCTGAAGAAGTAGCGGCAAATCCCGTAAGCTATACGGGCAGGTATCTGGCACAGATGCTCGGTATCGAGAGGACGGAGCAGACAACGCTTGAATAAATTCTATACGGACAGATAAGTAATAATTCTTATCTGTCCGTATTTTGATAATATAGGCAGGCTTAAAAAGGAAAAAATTCAGGTACGCCCGATAGATAACAGCAGAGTTACCGATTGCTAACCGAAAAAATTAAGAAAATCCCTTGAAAATGGCGAGAGAATAGTATATAATATATTTGTATGTTCCGGGTATTTCCCGGCAAAGAACTACCGGTGACCGTGACAAGCTACGGCTGCGGTCACGAAAATTTGAAAGGAGTCTACAACTGTTATGACGTATTCACATGAAGTTGAAACTATGTGTCCCGTGAAGCAGGGCGTAGCGCACGGCGCAGCTCCCATTCCGGAAGAAGCAAAGTGGGTAAAGGCGAAGGAAATAAAGGATATTTCCGGTTTTACACACGGTATCGGCTGGTGTGCACCCCAGCAGGGTACATGTAAGCTGTCTTTAAATGTTAAGGATGGTGTAATTCAGGAGGCACTCGTTGAAACTATCGGTTGCTCAGGTATGACACATTCTGCAGCTATGGCGGCTGAAATTCTTCCCGGCAGAACAATTCTCGAGGCACTTAATACTGACCTCGTTTGTGACGCTATAAACACAGCAATGAGAGAACTCTTCCTCCAGATCGTTTACGGCAGAAGCCAGAGTGCTTTCTCAGAGGACGGTCTTGCAATCGGTGCAGGTCTTGAGGATCTCGGTAAGGGCCTTCGTTCACAGGTAGGTACAATGTACGGTACTCTCAAGAAGGGTCCTCGTTACCTCGAAATGACAGACGGTTATGTTACAGGTCTTGCACTCAATGAAGATGATGAGATCATCGGCTACAAGTTCGTTAACTTCGGCAAGATGATGGAATTCATCAAGAACGGTGACGATGCTAACACAGCATTTGAAAAGGCACAGGGTCAGTACGGCCGTGTTAACGATGCTGTAAAGATCATCGACCCCAGAAAGCAGTAAGGAGGAAATAACAATGGCTTTATTTGAATCATATGACAGACGTGAACCCCAGATTCTCGCTGTTTTAAAGAACTATGGTATAGGCTCTATTGAAGAGTGTGCAGAAATCTGCAAGGCTAAGGGTCTTGACATCTACAAGCTCGTTGAAGGCATTCAGCCTATCTGCTTTGAAAACGCTAAGTGGGCTTACACAGTAGGATGTGCTATCGCTATCAAGAAGGGCTGCAAGAGAGCAGCTGACGCTGCCGCTGCTATAGGCGAAGGCTTACAGGCATTCTGCATCCCCGGTTCAGTTGCTGATCAGCGTAAGGTTGGTCTTGGCCACGGTAACTTAGGCAAGATGCTTCTTGAAGAAGATACAAAGTGCTTCTGCTTCCTCGCAGGTCACGAATCATTCGCAGCTGCAGAAGGTGCTATCGGTATCGCTGAAAAGGCAAACAAGGTTCGTAAGGAACCCCTGCGTGTTATCCTTAACGGTTTAGGTAAGGATGCCGCTCAGATCATCGCTCGTATCAACGGCTTCACATACGTTGAAACAGAGATGGATTACTACACAGGCGAAGTAAAGGAAGTATTCCGCAAGTCTTACTCTGACGGTCTTCGTGCTAAGGTTAACTGCTACGGCGCTAACGACGTAACAGAAGGCGTTGCAATCATGTGGAAGGAAGGCGTTGACGTTTCTATCACAGGTAACTCAACTAACCCCACACGTTTCCAGCACCCCGTTGCAGGCACATACAAGAAGGAATGTGTTGAAAAGGGCAAGAAGTACTTCTCAGTTGCATCAGGCGGCGGTACAGGTCGTACACTCCACCCCGATAACATGGCTGCAGGCCCCGCTTCATACGGTATGACAGATACAATGGGTCGTATGCACTCTGACGCTCAGTTCGCAGGTTCTTCTTCAGTTCCCGCACACGTTGAGATGATGGGTCTTATCGGTATGGGTAACAACCCCATGGTTGGTGCTACAGTTGCTTGCGCAGTTGCTGTTGAGGAAGCGCTGAAGGCTTAATCAATAACATCGGTACAAGATAATATGCTATTATATAAGGCGGTCGCTTTTGGCGACCGCCTTTTTGCATAAATACAGTCCCAAATCGATGCAATAACCGAACGGTTGGGAAATTTGTATACTGCTTTCTCGTTTTATTTAAATTATAGGCAAATAAATTGCAATATTTTTTTAAATTAGGAAGATAAGTTGCTTGACAAAAGCGTGAAAATATGTTATGCTATATATAAACCTAAGACCAAACAAAACAAGTATTTATTACTGAAAGCAAGGAGGCAATATTATGGCAGAACTTAAGAACTGGCGCATTCATTATAACTGCGGAGAGTTCATCGCACACGGATTAGCATACGGAAGGGCATCGTATAAATTCGGTGACGGCGCAGGCGTACATACCTCACCGATAAGCTCGGTGGAAATCGACGAATCAGGGCTTCATATACAGACAAGAAACACGCTTTATTTTTTGGATAAAGACTTCATAAATGTGGATCAACACGACGATTCATTAAATGCCTTAGCGCAAGAGTTCTTTAAAGACGATCCCGAATTGTTCCTTTCAAAAATACGCAAATGGTTACGCAAGGCACAGGAGGATTTTAAGAAAAATCAAACTTTGCTTGGCAATGATACGGTCTACCTTGAGCTTATCCCGTCTACCGACAGTTTCTTTTATCGTGCGTTGTATAAAGATGAATACGGAAGAACGCATATTGAAAGAGCAGAGTACCATGCAGGAGATTTTCAGGATTCTGTGATTCTGTGTAAATCGGGTGTGCGCTGGTTTCCGGAAAGTAGGGGTATTAAATTCTACGACAGACTTTATATCGAGCAGCCGCCTAAGGATAAGGTCGGATGTATCAAAAATGTCGGCACAAAACCGATGAAGGTAACTTTTGCAACGGATAAGGAAATAATCCTGCAACCAGGTGAACTCTACAAGGCAGAATAACTCGGGCATCATCTGCAATCATTTTACCGACAATTCAGAACGTTATTAAAAAATTATGGCAAAAATCAGGAGCACAAATGAACTTTTATATATCCGATCTGCATATCGGTCACGAAAACGTAATCAGGTTTGACAACAGACCTTTTGCAAATGCAGACGAAATGAACGATACAATATTTTCTAACTGGAACAGCCGTGTGACTCGGGACGATACCGTGTATATTCTCGGTGACTTTATATGGCACAAGGAAAGCAAATGGTATGATATCGTATCCGGACTTACAGGCAATAAAGTGCTTGTCAGAGGTAATCACGATCCGAGACAGTACAGCAGTAATGTTAAAAATCTGTTTCAGGATATAACGAATATAAAGGAAATTGTGGACGAGGGCAGGCACGTTCTTATGTGCCATTATCCGATACCGTTTTTCCGTACTGATTTTTCTGAAACGTCATATATGCTGTACGGTCATGTGCATACTACAAAGGAATATGATTATGTAAAGGGACTCAGAAAGACGTTGGCGGCAAACAAGGATGTACACGGAACTCCGCTCACTAATTTCATCAATGTAGGCGCGATGATGCCGTATATGAATTACACACCGAGAACTCTTGATGAGATAATTGCAGGCGATGAGGAATATCGTAAGTCCGATGAATATTGAAACAGCTTGATATGATATAGAAAGACCGCCTTGCTATCATCAGATGCAAGGCGGCCTTCCTGCGTTAACGCAAGCATAAGACTTAATTGTTTGCTCGGAGTAACCGTCTGCATAGCAGCGATTCCCCATATTTGATTTTATCATAGCTATTGCGTGATGTCAAGACGATATCAGAGTATTTTTGCATCTGAAAGGAGAAAATTTTGAAGGAAGTAAATCCAGAAACTTTCACAACAGATATATCAGGCATGAACAAAAGAAAAGCGTTTGCCATACTGAAAGATTTTGTTCTCGGCGACGAATGTTATCAGGGAGAAATTCTTGCTGTTTGCGGCTTGAAAAGAACGGGTAAAACAACTCTTTTGAAGCAGTTGCTTTGCAATATTGAAGCATATACTGCGTCCTGTGCTTTTTTAGAAATGCAGGACAGCGATACAATGAAAATGCTTGAAAGAAGAATTGAAGAAGAACAAGCAAAAGGTAAGACGGTTATATTTATCAATGAAATAACCAAAGTGTCCGATTTTATCAATAATTCTTCTTCGCTTGCGGATTGCTTTGCAAAAGCGGGTGTAAGAATAATAATCTCAGGAATGGACAGTTTAAGCATCGCTTTTGCAGAAGATTACGAGCTGTATGACAGAGTGCGAAAAGTCAATACGACTTATATTTCTTTTGCGGAATACCACACACTTTTCCCCTCGGAAGATATAAACGATTATATTCGGTACGGAGGTTTGTTTTACAAAAATGAAGCCGAAAAATCCACAATCGGATATGAAAATATACTGAGCTATCTGCACGATGCAGTTACTATGAATATTGCAAATTCATTAAAGAATAACGCCGATATAGATGAGAGAGATTCCGCATTTAAAAATATCAACGAAACCGAGCTTAAAAGTATTACAGAAAAGGCTGCAGGGCTGTATAGCGGTTCGCCCGACGGAGAGATTATTACCGCTTTGACAGATAAAAAAGATAATGCCGATTGTTACATTACCCCACAGATGATAAAAGAGCTTGAAAAATGGCTGAAAGAAATCGGTTTTCTTGCGTTTATCGAAAAAAGAACATTCACAAATGTATCGGGAGTGTGGAAAAAACTGTCTCCGACTTATGAATATCATATAGTTCAACCTGCTGTCAGATACAGTTTTCTGAAAAAAGCAGCTGAATCTGAGATAGAACGGTATCAGCACCTTGATAAGCAAAGGCAAAAAGAAATGGCGGAAACTCTGAACTGTAATATGTTAGACGAGATAGTCGGGCAGACGGTTATCTTTGACGTTATGAGCTCTTTGCCTGACGAACGCTATATCGTCTGCAAGCCCGAATTTATGCACGAAAACCGCCTTATCAACGGTTATGATATGCTTATTTATGATAGACAGGAAAACAGTTACAGATATTTTTTGATAAGACGAAAGTCGGATGATTATGCCGATAATATTGAAGAAATAACGTCGGTAGCGGAATCGCATTTCGGAGAATGTAAAAGCGTCTGTACGCTGTACGCCGAAAAATCTCCGAACGGTTTTGCCGGCAGGGAATGTTATAATATATCCGATTTCCTGATTGCCGTAGATAAATACGGAGATATGGACAAAGTAATGATCTCGCTAAAAAAGCGGGGATGTAATTAAAGCAATTTCAGGTTGCTTAATTACTTCTCCCACGACTTTTCAAGATACTGTACCGGTACTGTTTCTGTCAGCCATACGCCGTTTTCAGACAGATAGAATATATATCCGTCCCGTGACATTTCACCGCTTTTAACCCGGTAGATAAACGGTTTACCGTGCCGTATGCCGACATTTCTTGCAGTTTCGGTATCCTTTGACAGATGAACATACAGCCGTGATTTACGCAGAAGCCCCAGCTCATCGATCGACTGAGTAAATCTTTCGGCAGTGCCGTGATAGAGGTATTCCGGCGGTATAGCCGTTTTGAGTTCGACATCTACCTTTATCGAATGTCCCTGGTTCGCTCTTATTTTGCTTTTGTCTTCGTTGAATGAATATCTTTGCTTGTTGTCATTTTTTACGATTTCGCACAGCCTGTCAAAGCTGATTGGCTCTTTATTTTCAGCAATGCACGCTAAAAGCCCGGTCACATCAGCCCAGCCGTGCTCATCCAGTACAAGCCCGGCACTTTCGGGTTTGTGCCTTAATAAAAGAGCCATGTACTTGCTGATCTCTGTATCTGTCATGATTTCACCTCATTTAATTTTTTATTGTGATAAATTATAGCACGGATTTTTTTCTTGTCAAGTTTGCGGGAAGTATTGATCTTCTGCTTTTGCTGTAGCAGATATATTTCGCATTATGAGCGTTTATATTTTCAAAAAAGCTATGCATTGACAAACGCAATTTGATATGTTAAAATCCAAATTAACAAGATGTATCTGTTCTGATTCATATATTTATAACAGGTGGTGATTTCGTGTCATATACGCAATATAATTTCAAAAGAGATTTTTTCTATGAAGCTGAAAACGCAATTCAAAACAGTAGTATCACGTTTATTACCGGTCCGAAGAAATGCGGGAAAACGGTATGTCTGCGTCAGCTGGCTGATGCTTATGAAAATGCGCTATACATCAATATGAAGTATGATTTTGATACAGATGAAAAACGGAATGATGTCGTAAGTCGTGCAGTAAACAGCATAGCTAACGTTCAGAAGATAATTTACCTTATCGACGATGCCGAATATTTGGCACTACCTGATAAAGATATAGCAAAAATAGCCGGTGCGTATAGCAAATACGATAATCAATGCACAAAAGTGGTTTTTGCCGGCAGTCATTCAGAATTACTTGAGTTTTGGGGGCATATTGCTTGTGGCGGTAATGCGTCTTTTATAAGAGTCGGCTTTCTGAGCTTCTCCGAATGGCTGTCGTTCAAAGGAATGACAGATGTTTCAGAGAGGGCATACGCAGACTTTTTGCACGGCTGTAAGGAGTTTTGCCAAAGCTTTGATAATACAGAAAAATATTTGCAGGATTACCTTGATGAAACGGCTGAGCTTGCTGAAAAGCCTATAGAGTATATTACCGGAGCAGAAACCGAAAGCGTTAATGTTAATACTATTCTCGATGTCTTATGTTCCTCCCTTAAAGAGCAGATAAATAAGGCCGACATTTCAAAAATTCATACAGGCGAACTTGAAAAATCATTATCCGTAAGCGATTATGACTGCAAGAAAGCTATACGTTTTTTGTCCGACAACAAGCTTGCAACGCTGACCTATATTACCGATAAGCCTACAGCCGATCCGTATATAACACAGAAATTTCTGAAGCCGTCAAACGAATTGTACAGAAACCCTGAGGTGTTTTCAAGGCTCAGACTCACTGTTGACTATCCGATGTTCTGTATTGATCTGATAAATAGTGCAACAAAAGTTGCAAACCCGGACAAGATTTCCGATGATATTTTAAGAATAATCGTAACAGCTCATATCAGGAGCTTGCTTTCCTGCAGCGGCGTGTTTGAGTATGAAAATAGTCCCGTATCAACGGTTTTTATCGGCAACAGCGTATATTCGGTTGAAGTGTTGCTTTCAGATGACATCGCTTTTTCACATAGTCTTGATTCGGTTCCCGAAGATTATGAGAAAATTATCCTGACAAGAAGCAGGGAAGAGGCACTTAACAATGTGCGGTTGATACCGTATTACAGATTTATTTTTGATAGATCCGATAACAGAAAGAAGGTTTAATATGAAAATCAATGAAAAAATCCGTACTTTACGCATAAGAAGCAGACTTACGCAAAATCAGACAGCAGATTTTCTTGATGTAACACCATCGTTTATCGCTCAAGTTGAGAACGGAACAGCCGCTCTTACTGCGGATATGGTGAATAGGCTGTCGGCACTTTATTGTGTGCCTCTTGAAGATCTTATCAGTGATAATGAAGAATGTTTGCAAAACACCGATGACCTCAGCGGATATTCTGCCTATGATCTGAAAGCAATAGCGGATGTCAGCAGGATAGCACTGAATGCAAATTTTATGACAAGAAGGCTGAAAGCAAATAAAGTGCTATAGAACGAAAACCGTCTCCGAGTTGCCAATGTACGAAAAAGATGGTGCTACAATTGAAATGCGGCAAACTCAAGTAAGGATTTAATTAGACTTATTCAGTAGCTTTTGACACAAATATGACACAAATTTAAGGCGGTCGCTGTTTGGTGACCGCCTTTTGCATAAAAACCGCTCAAAAATGCCGATGAAACGTTAAAAACTATATAAACCCCACTACACATTAATAATAAATCAGAAAAATCCAAAGGCGGATATGATATGCTTGTTGCGTCTTATTTATCGTTATGCTATAATTTAATCAGAATCAATTGGGAGCGTGAGAAAATGCTCAGTGCCATATATCCTGTTCCGGCAAGCGAAGTCAGGCTGCCGTTTTATCTGTTGGGAATAGGGAGAACATCGCCCGAATTTCACGTTAAGCGTGATAAGGGGCTTACCTCGCATCAGTTTCTGTATACTGCAAAAGGCTGCGGTATTTTAGAAGTCGGTAACAGAAAATATAAGCTCGAAAAGAACTCCTTTATGTATCTTCCGCCCGAATTGCCTCACGAGTATTATCCGGAAAATGATGAGTGGAATACCTGCTGGATGATTTTCAGAGGCGACTTTCTTAAGGGCATTATGAATACAATGGGCTTCATCGGCGATATGGTCGCAACGGATGCCGACCTTACAGCCTTTGAAAAGATATTCGGCAGAATATACAGTCTTGCGGCGGATAATCTTCATAACGGCGAAAAATGCTCGTTGCTGATATATAACGCTGTGCTGGCGGCAAAAGAGATACTCGGCGGTAAGCAGGAAGAAAACAACACGGGAAATCTCATAGCTGATAATGCTGTCAGATATATAAACGAGCATTACGGCGATGATATTACACTAAATGAGCTTGCCTGCCTTTCCGGCGTTTCACCGCAGTATTTCGACCGTGTTTTCAGAGAACGACTTAATATGAGGCCTATGGAGTATATCGCTCGTGTCAAAATCTCAAAAGCCAAGTCTATGCTTCTTGATTGTGATATGTCCGTGACACAGCTTTCAAAAAGTCTGGGATACACCAGCCCCACATACTTCGGAATCGTATTCAAAAAGTATGAGGGGATTTCGCCTTCCGAGTTCAGAAAAAACAGCGGTAGTGTAATTTAGTTTCAAAAAGTTAGAGTTATCATTAATTTAAGATTGACGGCGGACGTTTTCCGATATATATTTATATTGTGATTTTATATCGGGAGGGGGTGCTTTTGTAGACATTTAAAACAAATAACCGCACTTGCCATCGGTGCGGCGATTATGTGCACCACAGTTAATACTGTATTTGCGAAAAATAATAACAGAGGTGATACGGTGAATATTAAAATTGACGGCAGTAAAGCAAACACAAGTGAAAACTTCCTCTACAGAGGACAGGGCATGATCAGCTGTAACGGCTCGTCAAGGCTTTTGCTTGACTATAAGGAGAAAAATCCCGAAAGCTATAACAAGATACTTGAACATCTTTACGGCAAAAACGGACTTAAATTTACTCATTTCAAGGTGGAAATGGGCGCCGATGTAAATACATCGTCCGGCACAGAGCCTGCGACCATGAGATACGAGGATGAAAAAGCCGATGTGACCCGAGGGGCAGGTTTTCAGCTTGCCGCCGATATTAAAAAGATAAATCCTGACGTAACGCTTGATATGCTGTGGTGGAGCGAGCCTAAATGGGTATCGGATTCAAGTGATGTTTATGCCGCAAGATATAAGTGGTATAAGCAAACGCTTGACGCTGCTTATGAAACCTACGGTCTTGTGTTTGATTATGTAAGTGCGAACCAAAATGAACGTGCCGTTGATACGGATTGGATAATCTATCTTTCAAAAACGCTTAAAAGCGAAAAGGACTGTCCGTATGATTACTCTGAGATCAAGATAGTTGCGGCGGACGAATGCGGCACTTGGGGCATATCAAGGCTGATGATGAAGAATAAGGAGCTGTGTGATGCGGTCGATGTGATCGGTTCTCACTACACAAGCTTCGCTGATGATACTACAAAAAAGCTTGCGGAGGAATACGGCAAGGAATTATGGTTTTCCGAGGGAAGCTCACCTATGAACTATGCACAGTCAGCTTACCGCTTTGATGAGGGTAATTCCGGACTTACAGGTCTTAACGGTGTGCTTGACATTGCAAACCGTATGATTACAATGGTGAGCGGCGGATATATGACGCTGTATGAATATCAGCCCGCTGTTGCAGGATATTATGACGGCGTTACATATTGCCACAAACAGCTTATAAACGCCTGCACCCCGTGGAACGGCTATTATACCCTTGACAGCGGATATTATATGAATCTGCATTTCTCACAGTTTATGGATAAGGGCTGGAGCTTTATATTTGACGCTTGTTACGGCGATGCAAAGGTCGGCGGTGACGGTCACGCACTGGTTGACGCAAAGTACAGCTATATCACCGCTTGCAGTGCGCAAGGCGATTACAGCACGATTATTACAAATACGACATCGGAGCCTATCACATATAGCTTTGAGGTGTCGAATCTTGCTAAGGCGGGAAACGAGGTATATGTCTGGGAAACAAGAGGCCCTGATGAGGGTCAGGAGTACAATGCTAATTATTTCAAGAAGATTTCGACAGTTACTCCTGAAAACGGCAAGTATTCGGTTACGATAAAACCGTATTCAATGATAACTGTATCAACTTTGAATATATCAGAGCCTGAATTTGATGTGCCGCAGGAAAGCGACAATAAGTTACTCTCATTGCCGTACACAGATGATTTCGGTTATTCGGACGAATTCATTTCATCAAGAGGAAACGCACCGCTTTATACGACCGATGAGGGCGGCGCTTTTGAGGTTGCCGAAAAGAACGGCGAAAAGGTGCTGATGCAGAAGATTACAAAGGATATTAAGGCTAACGAATGGGGCGGTACACCTGATCCGACAACTAATTTCGGCGATGACCGCTGGTATAATTACGGCGTCAGTGCGGATATACTTACCGACGGGGAAGACAGCTATGCAGGCATAGGTCTGAGATATATCCTCGCAGACAGCGGTAGGAGCGGTTACAGCGTTACGCTTTACGAAAACGGAAACTGGAATTTCTTCGGCGGAAAGAAGACGGTTCTTGAGGGAAATATAGCAGACTTTGATTCGTCAAAGTGGCATAATGTAAAAATTTCCGCACTGAACAATGACATAACAGTTTCAGTCGATGGCGAGAAAATAATTGATTATAAGGCTGAGGAGGGTGGCTACAGTGCAGGAAGAGCGGCACTCTACAGTTCATATAACAATTGCTGTTTTGATAATGTCAAGGTTGAGGCAACCGACAGCGTTCAGCCGTATGTGAATAAGTTTGATAATTTCGACAACATATTTACTTACAGCGAAAACGGCTGGGAACACAGCACTATGGACAGCTTCAAAAACTACAAGCGTACAATTTCGCACGGTGCTGAAGGAGCTTATTTCACCGTTGACTTTGAGGGAACGGGCATTATCCTTACAGGCGTACAAAAAGGCGACACGGTTGTAAGAATTGAGGTTGACGGCAAAACCGTTAATAAGGAATATGCCGTATCAAAAATCAGCAACAGACAGTCGTTCTTGCTGATAAACGGCTTGGAGCAGGGCAGTCATACTCTTAAATTGACTGTCGTAAGCGGAAGCTGTTCTGTCGATGCGGCACAGGTGTTGTACGATTATGAGGCTGTGAATAAAGCCGTAATAAGCGAAACGTCATCGGCAGCCGAAAGCACAGTTTCATCCGACAGCGTTCCCGAAGATAACGACAAATCAGCAAAAAGCAACGGCGGTAATGGCGGTAAAGGCTCGTTCCCGTTTGTTCCCGTTGTCGTAGGAGCGGCTGCTGTGGCTGCCGCAATCGGCGCATGTGTTGCAATAGCAAAAAAGAAAAAGAAGAAAGATTGATAATCAGGAGGGCATATTATGTCAAGATTTGAGATAAGAGATAATTTTTATTTGGACGGAAAACCGTTCAAGGTAATTTCGGGTTCGATACATTATTTCCGCACCGTACCGGAATATTGGCAGGACAGGCTTGAAAAGCTCGTAAATATCGGATGCAATACAGTTGAAACGTATATTCCGTGGAATTTTCACGAAACTGAAAAAGGAAATTTCAATTGGAATGGAATGCATGATATTTGCCGTTTTATAGAGCTTGCCGATAAACTCGGACTTTATATGATTATCAGACCGTCGCCGTATATCTGTTCAGAGTGGGAATTCGGCGGATTGCCTGCGTGGTTGT
>UMGO01010313.1_pt1 | contig 15053 bp, 7 predicted proteins | sample 1965301 | NCBI WGS metagenome assembly UMGO01 (sample SAMEA4836074, study PRJEB28245) | human gut metagenome | biome: gut microbiome; material: fecal sample | place: Denmark | collected 2008 | reverse complement strand
ATTACAGCATTCGGATCACCGTTGCCCAGGTCAATACGCTGGTCCCGGTTATCAACATCGTAATCCGTACCGCTGTACGTTTCAATGACAGCTAAGTAATACGGAGCGGTGTTAGTGCCGAACGATATAGTCATTTCGCCGTTTTCATTCAGCTTGAGATTTGTTGCTGATGTTTTGGTTGACGAAAGCCCTTTATATGTGTAATTACCGTTTGAACCCGTAAATTCTACATAGTAGCCTGCAGGCGGATTCGAGGAAACACTTCCGCCGAAGCCAAGCACCTGCAGATTTACAGTAACCTTAGCATACTGTTCTTTGAGCTGTGCTTCTGTCAGATTGTTCTCATCGGAGAAATGCTTTCTTATCACAACAACTGGCGTTGATTTATTCGTAAATGATATTGCCTTTATTTCGCCCTTATTGGCAATTGTGACCGTCTTTGTCTGCGTTTTCGGATTGTAACCGCTTGCGTTATTAATCTCTGTTACAGTGTATGTTCCCATAGGGAGCTTGCTTACATTAAACTTACTGCCGCTGAGTTTCATATTATTTGCGGAAGTCTGAGTGCCGGCATAAACATAAGCTCCTGCCGAGCCTGTAACCTTGATATACTTACCATTAGCGTCCTTGACAGTAAAGTAAACGTTTTTCTCAAGATTTGCTTTTTCTGAAGCTGACAGTGTTGTATCGGACAGCCATACCTTCTTTATCTGAGCCGTACCGCTGTCCTCGCTATTTATGAAAGACACGGACGATGTTTTATCTCTTGAGATGGTAATTGTCTGATATGCTTTGTTGACCGAATAGCCCTCCGGAGAGCCATACTCATACACGGTGTACTTTCCGGTCGGAAGGTCGGAAACAGTGAAAGTACCTGTACTGGGATTAACATACAGCGATGTAGCTTTAGTCGATGTTCCTGTAAACGTATATGAGCCGCTGTACTTCGTACCGTTGACAGTTATATATTTTCCGTCAGCGTTTTTGATGCGGAAATATATCTGCTTATTTCTTTCAACGTTGTTGCTTGCGGCTATGGCATTACCGTTGGTGTCTACCCAAGTTTTTATAACCTTGCCCGTACCGGTATTTCTCGTATTTTTGAAAGTAACTGTTCCTGTGCCTCCGGCTGTAACGGTTACTGTTTGACTGAGATTCTTTCTTGTATAATTCGGTATACCGTTGCCGTCATTACCAAATTCGTAGACCGTATACGTTCCTGCAGGTAACGATTTTACTAAAAAAGTGTTACTGCTGTTGAGCTTGAACTTAGTTACGGAACCGCTTGCAGAGTAGGTATACGAGCCTGCCTTGCCTGTAGCCTTCACGGCCGAACCCGAACTATTCTTTATCGTGAAATAGATGTCGCTGTTGCTTGCCTGTGTGCTTGAGCTGTCGTGCTTGTGTTCCCAAACTTTCTTGATCTGAGCTGTGCCTAAACTGTCAGAATAAATAGCAATTTTTGCGGTGCTGGGGTCTCGGTCTGTTACGAATGTTGCAGAACTCTGCGAGCCGCTACCGGAGATCATATACATCGGTGCAACATCAACTATATTATTCTGATACTTACTGCTATTACGTTCAGCTGTAAGCGTTATAGCCGAGCTGGATGGTATAGGCTTTGTTGACTTTATAACGAGCTTTCCTTCGGTGTCTGTAATTATCGAAAGATAGCTGTATTTTTTAATTGCCGTCTGCCAGTCATAATACTTAGACACATTTTTACTATCAGTCAGCGTTATTGTGAATGTTCCATCGCTGTTAGTCGTCATTTTCTGCTTTGGCACATTTGTTACTGTAGGCTTTACAGCGTAAGACGGTATAGTAAGATGGCTTAACATCTGCTCTTTGATCTTGTTATAGCAAGCCTTGACATTTGTAGCCATAGAGCTTGACATATCCTCGGTGAATATACCGACAGCCGTGCTTTCGGAAGAGTTGTTGAACCAACCGTCACAGATATTCCAGGTGACGATCGACGTTGCGATACGTTCAGTATCAGCGTTGTAGCCATATTTTGTTGTACCCTGATAGCCATAAATCAGAGCGTGTTTTAAATTCTGCTGTTGCGTTAACGACAACAAATTGTAGGTCTTTTGTGCCGTATAATCGCTTGTCCAAGCATCCTTTGAGGACTGAATACAATACGCTACCTGTCCTGTTGGGCTACCAACATTGAGTTTGATTATCTGTCCGTATGTGCTTGTGTTCAGTCTGCCGTTGAAGTTATATGAATAATCGTACCAGTCAACATATAACTTCTGATTTGAGCCGTTTACGATATTCATTATTGTAGCCGCAAATGTGTTCAGGCTTATTGCCGACATAGCAATAACGACAGATAAAACTAAGCTCAACATTTTTCTGAGTTTGTTTTTCATACCGATTTCCTTTCTTGGTTTGCATTTGTATATATAAAAAAGCAGTCCTATGAAAAGACTGCTTTGAGTTTTCGTATTTATTTGTACCTTCGGAAAAAAGAAAAGAGCTTTGAACAGTTAATTTCAAAGCTCTAATATATTCAGTTGTTTGCTTTTATTATTTGTCTTTAACCCATACACGGGAAGAATACATAAGCCGTCAAGTCCTGGCAGGCGGTATCATTGCTAATATCAATGCCCCAGTGTTCTTTTGCCCATTGGCAATATTCGCTTGCAAGGCAGTAGTCTATGCAAGTAGAAAAACCTTGACTTTCATTGAATTCATAGAACTGGCAAAGATATTCTATAGCTTGTTTTTTGGAATACAAGCTATCGGGATGATTGGAATAAACCTGCGTCCAAGTGCTGTGTTGATATACTTTGCCTTTTGTTGTACCGACATCTGAGGGTTTAAAAAATGCATATCCATTGTCTTTAGCGTACTTTTCACAAGCCTTTAATATATCTTCACAGTCCTGCTTTGTAAATCTCCAGTTATCTTCGGCAGGCTTGCTTTCCTGTTTCTTCGTTATTGTCTGCTGAGGCTTATTGTTCTGAGCAGGTTTTGAAGCAGCAACAGTAACCTTACTGTCGCTCAGATAATCACTGTGTATAAAGCTACCGTCAGAAAGTTTGAAGTAGCCTGTATCGGTCTTGGCTGTCACTGTCACCTTGTCGTTCACGCTGTACAGCTTAACTGTGTCGGCGCCGAGTACAGCTTTCTTACGGCTGTAACAGTCGGTGTTGACATACTTAGTACCGCTTGCCTTTGTTTCTGTCCATTCGGGAGCAGGCTTTGTAGTAGCGGCAGTTGTTGTCGTTGCCGGCTTTGGCTTTGCCGTTGTTACCGCTTTTGTGGTGGTAGTGGTAGTTTCAGCACTTTTTGTTTCCTGCGGTTTTGTAGTGACAGCTGTAGTGGTCTGAGCGGTAGTTACTGCTGTAGTCGCTTCGGCTTTCGGCTCGTCCATCCTATCCATCACCGTTCCCGTTACTGCCGGAGCGGTAGTTGTTACTGCCGTTTCAGGTGCAGAGGACGTTGTGCTGCTTGCATTGCCTGCCGTGCAAGCACTGGTCAGTATTACGCTGATAAGGGTTATTGTTGCGAGTATGGTGTGGGTACGTTTACGTTTCATTTTGGGGTCCTCCTTTGTGGGATTGGTAAATTGCTCTTAACTGTTTAAGATAGCTTTTATCTGTTCTTCTGAAAGTCCGCTCTTTCTCATCTTGGCGAGGATTTCAGCTTCTTTTCTTCTTTCGCCTTCAGCTCTGCCTTCGGCTCTTGCGTGTGCCTTTTCGGTTGCTTCGATATGCAGAGCCTTTTCACGCATTTCAGAAAGTTCGATTGCTTTTTCTACATCGCTCATCTTTTTGTATATGACCTTAGTCTTACCGATGATAGCTATCCGATTTCCTTCATCATCGGTATACGTTATCATTTTCTCGTCTGTCATTGCTTACTTGCCGAGTGCCTGCTTTATCTGCTCTTCAGATAAGCCCATAGCTTTGAGATTAGCAAGGATTTCTGCACGTTCTGCAGCTCTTCCCTCGGCTCTTCCCTCGGCTCTTGCGTGTGCCTTTTCGGTTGCTTCGATATGCAGAGCCTTTTCACGCATTTCCGCAAGCTCTCTTGTCTTTTCGTCCGCACTCATCTTATGCAGTACAACTACTGCGTCCTGTATCTGCTTTACGCCTGTCTGCTGTAACATATCAAGTTCATCCTCCGTTTCCGCATTGATAAGTCTGAGCCATAGCTCCTGCTTGTTGTTCTTGTCGATATTCTTGCCTATTTTCTTCAGCTCGAAGTAATGAGCCGTGAATTTATCCGTAAGCTGTTCGTTTCTGCTGTCCTCTCTCATTGAGAACGATGAATGATATTCTTCGCAGTCAAAGAGATTGAAGTTGATGATATTTATCGAAATGCACTGGTTCAGCGAGCCGTACACCTCTCCGCTTTTAAGCTGACCGCTGTACAGCTTAGACAGGTAGTAGAGCGAACGGTCCTTGTAATCGCCCTCGTCTTTAATCTGCATTTCAACGTTTATCAGTCTGCCATTGGCTTTCATACGAATATCCATACGGCTGTATTTCTCGGTTATGCTGTCCGGCATTATCTCGGAATTGAGTACAACGAGGTTTTCTATCGAATCATACGGTATACCGAGCGTATCCGATAAGTAAGCCTGTAGTAAATGCTGATTTCCCTCGTCCGTAAACAACTTCTTGAATATTATATCCAGTTTTGCCTTTACTATATTTCTTGCCATTTGTGCATCTCCTTTCGATTCGGTACTATTTCCTCAAGTATATTGTAACATAAAAACGGACAAAAGTCCAGCGAAACACAGCAAAAATATATACAAAATATAGTATTGTTTTTTGTTCGTTTCGCCGATTTTTACAAACTTGTTACATTGTGCTACAGGTAGCACAAAAAAGAAATGCTGATTAACTTTCAGAAAAGAAAAAAGCGGCTGATTTCAGTCGCTCATATCCATATTCAATTAAAGTGTCGGGTACATATCATCTTTCTGAGAATTGCTTTTCGTATCAGGATAGAGTTTAGCATTCAGTTCATCTATCTGCCGAGCTTGCTTCCGAACTACTTTTTTAAGTTCAAGATTTGCTTCTTTTAACTCATTCAGCTTTTGAACCTGAATGTCTAAATCCATTTTTTCTTTGATATACGGATTGCCTGTTGCAAGCATTTTGATCTCCGCATAAGAAAGTGCAGTTTCGTCTATATCGTCAGCAGATCTTACCGGTGATTTACTTGTCATAATCTGACTGGCAAATTTTTGTTTGCCTTCAACGAGCTGATAAAGGTAAGCGTCAAAGGTTTGCTCTGTAACATACCTGTAGATTTCAACTTCAGGATTAGAGTTGCCCTGACGAATAATTCTTCCTGCTCGTTGTTCAAGATCTGACGGTCGCCACGGACAATCTATATCATGCAGAGCGATAAGCCTATCCTGAACATTCGTGCCGGCTCCCATCTTTTGAGTTGAACCGAGAAGCACTCTGACTTCGCCTTTGCGTGTCTTTTGGAATAACTCCTTTTTCTTAACATCGGTGTCTGCTTCGTGGATAAAGCGGACTTCACTTTCGGGAATGCCTCGCTCAATCAACTTCTTTCTGATGTCGTTATACACCGAAAAAGTGCCGTCGTTCTTTGGAGTAGATAGGTCGCAGAACACAAGCTGCGCTGATTTCTTGTCGGCTGTTTCTTCCCATATGCGATAGATGTTATCAATACAAGCGTTGATTTTACTGCCCTCAAAGTCGGGAAGCATCTCATTCAGCATACGCTGATCAAGCGCAAGTTTTCTGCCGTCATTTGTTATTTTCAGCATATTGTCTACACTGGCATCAACGTTTCCTTTTCGCACGAGCTCAGCACGTTCGGCGAGCTTTGCGACCATATCTTTTTGTATTTCTGACGGTTTTACAGCAACGTTATGAAAATTTGCTTTAGGAACCGGAAGCTCCAACATATCGGCTGTACGTATATCGGCAACTTCTTTAAACATTGACATAAGCTCCGGCAAATTAAAGAACTTAGCAAATCTTGTCTTTGCCCTGTAACCTGTACCCTCAGGCGTAAGCTCTATTGCGGTAACGGTTTCGCCAAAAGTAGAAGCCCAGGCATCAAAATGCTGTAGTTCGTTCTTTGCAAGGGTGTCATATTGTAAGTAACGTTGAATGGTGTATAATTCCACCATACTGTTTGAAATCGGAGTACCGGTCGCAAATACGGTTCCTCGACCGCCTGTAAGTTCATCAAGGTATCGGCACTTCATAAAGAGGTCGGAAGATTTTTGTGCTTCTGTTTGTGCAATACCGCCGACATTTCGCATTTTTGTGTAAAGGTAGAGGTTCTTGTAATAATGACTTTCGTCAATAAAAAGCCTGTCGACACCTAACTCCTCAAAAGTAACTACATCATCCTTGCGTGACTGATCGTTAAGCTTTTCAATTTTCTGACGAATAGCTTTTTTCGCTTTCTCAAGCTGTTTTATCGAGAAATTTTCTCCTCGATTGCGTTTTAATTCGGCAATGCCGTTTGTGATTTCGTTTTCCTGCTGTTCGAGAGAAGCTCTTTGACGCTCAATGCTCATCGGTATTTTTTCAAATTGTGAATGACCGATAATTACAGCGTCATAATCTCCTGTAGCAATACGACCACAGAACCTCTTACGATTTTTAGTTTCGAAGTCTTTTTTTGTTGCCACTAAAATATTCGCAGAAGGGTAAAGCTGCAAGAACTCGGCAGCCCATTGCTCGGTGAGGTGGTTCGGAACTACGAACAGCGACTTGTTGCAAAGTCCTAACCGCTTTGATTCCATAGCTGCGGCTACCATTTCAAAAGTCTTGCCTGCGCCGACTGCGTGTGCAAGAAGTGTGTTTCCACCATATAGAATGTGTGCGACAGCGTTTCTTTGGTGTTCTCTGAGCGTAATCTCAGGGTTCATTCCGCTGAATACAATGTGACTGCCGTCATATTCACGAGGACGAATTGAATTGAACCTTTCGTTATATAACTTGCAAAGCCGTTCTCTGCGTTGCGGATCTGACCAGACCCATTCCTGAAAGCCTTGCTTTATAAGCTCCTGCTTTGATTGAGCAATAGCCGTTTCTTTTTTGTTAAGCACCGGTTTTCTGCTTCCGTCAATATCTTCAACATAATCGAATATACGTACATCCTTTAAGTTCAATGTTTCTTCTATGATCTTGTACGCATTGATTCGAGATGAACCGTATGTGTTATAAGCCTTAACATTACTTCTGTCGTATGATTTCCCGTCAATGCTCCATTCACCTGTGTGCTGTGAATAGTGTACAACTATACTGCTTTTGACATAAGCCGGTGTATTTAAAAATTCGTGAACGAATTGCTGTACAACATCAATCGGTAACCAAGTCGAGCCTAACCGTACAGATATTTCGCTCGCTGTCAAGTCTTCAGGCTGAACCTTTCCTAACGCTTCAATATTAATGTTGAATGAAGAATCGGCTTCTGCAAACTTTTTGGCGATTGCAAGCTTTTCTCTGACATTGCCGGACAAATATTCATCTGCCATGAAATACTTAACTTGATTATCGTCATTTCCGTTATAAAGAGGGTTTAAAAAAATTACGCCTTTTAGATCGTTGAAAATCTCATCTTCCTCTTTTCCGGTCAGACGTTTCATGTATTCCATATCAATTATAGCTTTTTCGCCGATAGACACAGCGAGTGCTTCGCTTGCCGTATCGACCTGTGTAACAGGCTTATGCGGCATTATCGTTCTCTTAAAGAATATATCCGCTTTACGTTCAAAATCACCTTCATTGCCGATTATCTCAAGGGCAGATAAAAGTGCAAAAGAACTGTCATCGCCAAAAGCAGATTTGTTAGCTCTGCTGTTGATATGACCGTATTTTTTAACGTAAGTGTCGTAAACCGCATTAAGTTTTGCCTGTTCTGCCTTTATCTCTTCATCGGGATAGTCTTCTGATTGTAGTTCTATCAGATTGCGAACGCAATCTCTTATTCCGATCATACCCTTAATTCGGTTTTCAGCAGTTGCCGATACCTCTATAGGCGACATACGGGAATTTTCACGGAAATAGATTTTATCGTCCACTACCGTGTAAGAAAAATTTCTTACCGTAGGGTTGGCAGGAATCGAATTATCTTCTTCCTCAAGCTCATCGGTTACCTCATATTCGGAAATCTCTCCGTGTATATTTGCTACCGCTTCCGATAACAATTCTGAAAGATCGGCATTTTCAAACGGCACGCAGGTTACTTCTTCGCCAAAGCGACCGCTTACGGTTTTCATCTCGCCGAGTATCATTTCCGGATTCTGTACAAAATATGAGTTCATTGTGATACCGTTTTCGTCAGTGTCAAGATGAACCCAATCCCGTTCAATATCAACGAGCCTGTCACGCTTTTGCAGGAATAAAATATCTGACACAACCTCTGTACCTGCATTACCCTTAAAGGTATTATTCGGCAGTCTGATTGCGCCGAGGAGTTCTGCCCTTTGTGCTATATATTTTCTGACAGATGAATTTGTCTTCTCCATCGTGCCTTTACTTGTAACAAGAGCCATAATACCGCCGGGACGTAACTTATCCAAAGACTTTGCAAAGAAATAGTCGTGGATAAGGAAATTATACTTATCGTATCTCTTATCAAGCACCTTGAAATCACCGAACGGAACATTGCCGATAACTCCGTCAAAGAAGCTGTCCGGCACATTCACTTCTTCAAATCCCTGTGCCGCTATTGAAGATTTCTGATAAAGCTGCTGTGCAATGCCTGCCGAGATTGTATCAATCTCAACGCCGTAAATCTTTGTGCTTTTCATTGACTTTGGCAGCATACCGATGAAGTTACCGATACCGCAGGACGGTTCAAGCAGGTTGCCCTCCTTAAATCCCATCTGTTCCATTGCCTTGTATATGGCATTGATTACATCGGGAGGGGTGTAAAAGGCGGTCAGTGTACTTTCTCTTGCGGCGGCATATTCTTCGGGTGAGAGTATAGTATAAAGCTCCGCAAACTCATTTGCCCACGCTGAATTATTCTCGTCAAAGGCTTCGGGCAAACCGCCCCAGCCGACATATTTAGACAGGACGAGTTGTTCCTCGGGTGTGGCAAATCTGTTTTCAAACTCACATTCTTTGAGTACCTTTATTGCTTCTGCATTTCTACGAAAGCGTTCTTTCTTGCCTACTTGTTCAACGGGATTGGAACGCAAATCAAAGTTATTTCGCTCTGACATCGGAACATCGGGGTGCAAGTCAAAGCTCTTTACCTTTGACTTTTTCCTCTGTTCCCAAGCAGGAGCAACCGGTTTTTGTTCTTTGTCGGATATATCATCGTGGATTTCGATATTCGTGACTGTCGTATTGGTTTTACCGACATTTTCGATGAGTGCTTCCATTGTGGCGGAAGAGCAGTCGGAAAAATCCGGTGTTGTATGAAATTCTTTTTCTGCTTCTTCAAACCATTCTGTGCCTACATCTAAAAGAGTTTGATTTGCAATACTGCCGAGATAATCGAAGAAGTCATCTGCCGACTTGTGGCTTTGTGCCGCTTCTCTGATTTCATCAAAAGAGAGTGTATTCGTAACATACTGACCGCCGGCATTGCTATCGGGGTTGAAGTACATCCAAGTAACGCTTTCTTGTTCTCGGTCAATAAAAAAAGCATCTTCATATTCTGCTTCGGGTTCGGCTTTAGCATTAATTATTTCGGTACTTTCTTCAGGTAATGAAGTTACCTTCAAATGCTCATTTAGCGAGTTTTCTTTGATTTTTTGGTCGAATTCGGCTCTGTCATATTCTTTGTTGAAAAAAGGAGCGTTAGTATCACTGAGCATAACCCGTTGATCGTCTATTGCTGTAATACTGTATTCGGACGCTCCGATGAAAACGGTATCGCCAATTGTATACCGATACTTTGTATTATCGTTATCGGCAATTATCGCATTGTCGATTTCACGCTGAACTTCAAGTAAAGGAACGTATCCCTGCAATGACTTTAAGCTGCGGAAGAAGCTGATCACACCACCGTATCCGTCGCCTATATCCTGCCTTTCCGTTATGCTTTTGCCGTTTGGCATATTAACGGTGAATTTAGTTTTATCATATCCCAGGTAATTGTAATAACTCTCTTCGTCCTGTGCTTTCCACTCTTCGGCAGAGCCGTATTTCTCAATACCTATTTGCCAACCGTCTTGCTTTTCTCTGTCGGCTTGTTCCATAATTCGATCGAACTCTGCGACTGAATAGGTTTTGCCATCCTCAAAAGCGTTACTTTCGCTCCAGTTACAAGTAATCGTCACTGTATCTTTTGATAAAGTAGCATTACTGTTATCTTCCGGAGAAACAGAAAAAGCAGAGGCTTTTGTAACCTCTGCTTCATATTCTGCTATGAAAGCCGTTTGTTCATTGATTGACGGTAACGGCTTAATGTTGCTTAAACGCTCATTATTATCTGCTGAGTAACTATCTCTTGAACTTCGTGCCTGAGATTGTTCATCAGCTGAACCCATTTCATCATATCTTTCGCTTTCAGCTCTTCTGTCAGCCCCTGTTTTACCGACATCTCTTTGATCAGCTCGTCCTCCAGTTTGAGCGCTCTCTGTTCCGTTTCTGCGAGGTACTGTGTTAACTGACAACTCGTCATCAGATTGTAGTACATTATCTTGTGGTGCTGCTTCAGATATTCCTTTTTCATCTGTGCCCATTTGCCGAGTGTTACCTCCTGCTGTTCCGGTAATGAAAGATCCGGAATCAGATAGTCGCCCTGCATTGTGTAAGTGATTTCTTTCATAATTAGAACTCCTTTCGCTATTATAGCTTATATTGTTGTCAGGCATTATCGCCTGTTGATTTTCCTTTTCAATTGCACGAACCGTTTTTGCGACTACACCGAGTCCCATTTTGGCTATATCGCTTGTGGCATATCCGATAGAGTTCAACAATTCATGTGTGCTGAAATATTCTATACCCTCAAAATCGGATTCGGTTAACCCACTGTCTGCTCCAAGACGTTCGGAAATCATATACACTACGCTGTTTTTTACAAGTCGTTTGTATATTTCTTCAGCTTCATCAGTACTTATATAGTCTATTTCACTGCCTGTTCCGTTTCTGATAAAATTATAGATATAGTCATCTATGTTGTCATCCACTGCATTAGATACGCTTTCTTTAATTACGCTTTCAAGACTATCCAAGTCGCTTAATGTGCCAAATGTATTTTTTAATGCTTCCGTAACATCGCTTTGATATTCGTCAGACATTTTCCATACCGGAACTTCTCTTGACCGTTTTGTTCCGTGTGTATCGGTGATGTCAAAGTAGTATTTAAGTCTTTGGCTTTTGCCCGAAGAATCCTCAAATACTGCGATGCCTTTTGCACCTGTGTTGACCCATCTGCCGAATGCTGTGTTCCAACGTTCGATTTCTAATACCGCCGTTGCGTCCGGACGCTGAGCAAACAGTAACAGCTGTTCGTCAAAACGTAACTTGTAATTTCTGCAAGCAGTTCTTAAGAACGATTGCCACGCTCGAGCGTCTTTCGTCACATCGACAATGATTTGATCGTACAAATCATTTATCAGTTCGTACTTCCTTGCCATATCTATACCTCCGTTTTTTCTGCGGCTCACTTCTTAGTAAGCCGTCATCATTTTATATAAAAAGTCGGAGAATAGATTTCGCCGACTTTATTATAACACTTTTCGTTGCGTTTGTCTATCATTATAACATTAAATATTAAACAAATTAAAACTGGATTTTTTGTTGCTTCTGCTATTTTTCTTTTCTGAGTTGTTTCAGTAGTTGATCAATTTCCGTTTCGTTTTTCCTAAGGAAAACTATATTATACTTATCGCCTTTTTTAAAATAGGCAAACTGTATACCGGATCGCTTTATGTTGTCAAGCAATTCGGGGGCAACCATTCTATATTTAGGTTTCTCACCGTTTACTGCGGCTAAACGTTTTATTTCTTTGTTTAGTCTGTTATTTCGTTCATACTCTGTTTCCTGCTTGCTCTCATCCGCAGGGTAGAGAATTTTTGTAATGAGTTCTTTGGTGTCCGGCATAAACGCAACATTATATTTCCCGTCGTCCTTAGGAAAAGCCGCAAGCTCGATTTCATTCAATTTTAAAAGCTCGAGCTGAATTTTTGTAACGATCATATAGCTGAGCTTTGTATTTGAAGAAGCGGCGAGATCTTTTAATCGTTTGTATTTTTGTGAATTGATCAACTTATCTGACTGCTGTTCAACTTGCTTGCTGTCATAACCGAGAGCTTTGCAGATTATCTCTTTATTATTTTCTTTGACTGTAATAACCGCTGTCTTGGTTTCTAAATTCACATTTGCACTGTAGAAAATCGGAAGAACAATAATTTTTCCAAGCTGATCTGCCGGAATTTTAACAGCAAAATTGTTGCCCTGGGCTGATATTAGATCTCCGTATCTGATGTTCTCGCACCAATATTTAGTTCTGATTATATTTGTATCATCTGTAGTCCTATTGGATAACCGGTAGCTTTTATGTTCTCTGTACTTTTTTCTATTCGGACTTATGAAAAGTGCACACAGTATTGTAAATAATATTGATTTCCGAGTTCCTGTCGGAAATCGACTCGTGTGATAGTTTGTCCTATACTGTTTTGTCAAACATCTGTAATTATTTGCGTACCTGTTGTCCTGAGAAAATGACCAGGATTCAAACCTTTGCCATTCGTTAATATTTTTTCTTGCGCAGGTTTTCTTCGATTGCAAATTGTTATTTGACAAGCAGAATCAGAATTTTTGACATGCAAAATACAAAATAGTAATAACTCTCATAAATAATAAAATCTCTTTGAATAATTGGCTTTTCTCAACAGCAACAATGGCGAATGTTGAAAAAACGGCTGATTTTTCAAAGAGATTTTGATTTATCATTTTTATATGGAGAAAATTCACTTTAATTGTGCCTGTTTTACAACTATTTAAACGGCGTTTTCACCAGAGCTATTTTATTTACGGAGATAATGGAACAATGTAGTATTATCATCGTAAAGAAAATAGTGCTGTATATCAGTAGTTTCTTATCAACAGTTCTTTAAAACTGCCTGAAGACATATTGTTGTTCCGAGAAAGTGAAACAATAGTGTAATCTTTATATAGCTCTCGAATAAATGTATCATCATTATAAGAAAGCAGAAATTTTCCTTGGATTTGCGAAAGCTGTGATGCAAGACGTTTATGATCATCTTCCGTAAATTCAATATCATAGTATTTTTCTGTTGTGTGATATGGTGGGTCAAGATAGAAAAAGGAACTCGGTCGGTCATAAACCTTAATCAAATCCTCAAAGTCTTTGTTCTCTATTAAAACGTTTTTTAAACGGTCTGAAATAACCGATAGATAATCTTTTGAACGGTAGAGTGGCTTTTTACTGCACCCGAAAGACCTGCCATCGGCACCAAAGGATAGACGCATTTTTATAAAATAACGTGCGGCTCTTTGTATATCGGTAAAGCCTCGGCAGTTCAACTGCTGAGATACATCATAAAAAATTTCCCTACTGTTATAAAAACCGTCTATTTCACGCTGAAGCTCGGAGCAATGATATTTAATGCACCGCATTAAATTAACGAGATTGCCGTCTGCATCGTTGTAAATCTCAAAATCCGCCTGCTTTTCTTTTGAAAAAAGTACCCAACCGCCACCGCCGAATACTTCAATATAACGATTGAATCGTTCACCGCTTGGGAACGAATCACATATTTTAGTGCGCAAAAGACGTTTTCCGCCTATGCGTGGAATCGGACTATTTATCATCATAAGCCTCCTATAAAAAAAATAATGGTGGGGCACTTTCGCCCCACCGATGTAATGTTAAACTTTTTTAAGATCTTTAATATTAAATGCTGTATTTATTGCAAGCACTGTGCTATCCGGAGATTTGTTAAGTACTACACGTTTACCGTTTACGCTTGAAACATAAAAACGTTTGAAATAAACCCAGTCATCAACGCTTGAACCGTCATAGGTTTTGCTTCCGCTCTTTATTCGAACGATATCTCTGACATTTATACTCGAAGAATCAGAAGCTGTGTTGCTTTCGGAAACGGCTTTTTTCGATGAAAGCATAAGATCTTTGCAGAACATCCATCCGGTATCCTGTCCTGCTATTCCGATGCAGGCTTCTGTACCGTCTTTCGATAATCGCTGAATAACAAATTCAGTCGTATAAACAGCTGATATAGGTTTTACACCGTTTGAGAAAACCGCACCCGATTTAACCTTAACCTTATCTCCGGGTTTAAAACTCGATATTTTATTTTCGGCTTTATCTTCTTTATTTACGGTATTATTTGATGTAGTGTGTTCTTTGTACCATTTTGCTGTAATTGTAGGGTAGTCCACAAAGCAGATGTTGCTGTCGACTTTTCTGTCATCGACAATCTCCGTTCCCCACTGCCATATTTTCTGATTATAGTCAAATTTGCTCGGAATATCCGGACTTTCCGTCCAGTGTGCAAGCCATATATCTATGTCAGTCAAACGTTCTCTGTCATAGTAATTCTGCATCCATGAAGGGTTTGCGTATACACCCGAAGGCAGCCCGATTTCGGTCATTTTCTTGCAGAATTTCAGTGCCATATCGGTTCTTTCTTTGTTTGTGAGATTGTCGATCTGACGCTGTTCCTCCATGTCGAAAAAAACGGGATATTCAGGTTTTAATCCCTTTACAACCTTCACACAAGCGGCAAGTTCTTTGTCAAACGCTTCGTCCGAAGTTGCTTCGAAATACCAAAACAAACCGTAAGGTATTTTTCGATTAGTACATTCATTGAGATAACGCCGAAAATATGTATCTTCATCGGTGCGTATACCTGCACGAATTATTACAAATTTTGCACCGGATTTCTCAATTTTATCAAAATCGATATTTTCCTGAGCACGACTGATATCAAATCCTTTAATTCTCATCTGTGTTACCCTCCTTGTTATTACTGTCTGCAAGACCCTCGCCGATAGTATAGGCAAGTACTGCAGCTCCCGACATCAAACAACCCGATACGGTAGCCGCTGTTTCATCCGATCCGCCAAAAGCAATTATCAAACCGG
>UMGO01058829.1_pt1 | contig 15557 bp, 15 predicted proteins | sample 1965301 | NCBI WGS metagenome assembly UMGO01 (sample SAMEA4836074, study PRJEB28245) | human gut metagenome | biome: gut microbiome; material: fecal sample | place: Denmark | collected 2008 | reverse complement strand
GCGAAAAGAGCCGATAACGGCCGTTACGTCGGTTTGGCTAGTGGTCAGACTGTGCAATCCGCTGCCATGCATAACGCTTGTGGCATTATCCCGGCATTCTGAATAACTAAGGGCGACCGGTGATGGTTAGTATCGTGATGATAGGTCATAAGCGCATTCCTTCGCGTGAAGGCGGCATCGAAATCGTTGTAGATGAACTAGCTACGCGTATGGCCGCAAAGGGGCATAAGGTCATCGCATACAATCGCAAGGGACATAATGTTGCGGGCGCCGAATTCGATGGAAACGTTCATTCCGCAAATAAGCCCTTTGTATATAACGGCGTGCGTGTTGTTCCAGTGCCGACTTTTGAAGCGAAAGGTTTGGCGGCGCTGACCTCCTCATTCTTCGCAACACTGAAAGCCATTGCGGCCAGGCCTGACGTGATTCACTATCATGCCGAAGGTCCCTGCGTCATGCTGCGTCTGGCGCATTGGGCGGGCATTCGCACGGTAGCGACCATTCACGGTCTTGACTGGCAGCGTGCCAAATGGGGCAAGTTCGCCTCCGCATATCTTAAGTTCGGAGAACGTACCGCAGCGAAATGCGCGGATGAAATCATAGTGCTCAGCGAAAGCATGCGGCTGTATTTTCAAGAAAAATATGGTCGCGGTACACATTTCATTCCCAATGGCATCGAATATGGTGAGCCAGTTTCGGCGCAGGAAATTACCGAAAAATATGGTCTTCATAAGAATGACTACGTACTGTTTCTCGGGCGTATTGTTCCCGAGAAAGGCGTGCATTACCTTATCGAGGCGTTCAGCAAGCTGAATACGAACAAAAAGCTTGTCATCGCTGGAGGCGCTTCCGACTCCAACGAGTATTACCAGCATATTCAGCAGATGGCTAATCAGGATTCTCGTGTTATTTTGACCGGATTCATACAAGGGCAGGCACTCAAAGAGCTCTATAGCAATGCTTATATTTATGTGCTCCCAAGCGACTTGGAGGGTATGCCGATGAGTCTGCTGGAAGCCATGAGTTACGGTAACTGTTGCCTTACGTCCGACATTCCGGAATGTGTGGAAGTAGTAGAAGGGCACGCAGTGACATTTCAGCATGGTTCTGTTGAATCCCTGCGGAAAAAACTTCAGGAATTGCTTGAAAACGATGATCTTGTACAACGTTACAAGGCAAATGCCGCAGATTACATCGTTGGTAAATATAACTGGGATTCCGTAACCGATCAAACACTGAACCTGTATGGGGGAGAGTGAGCATGCGAATTCTCCTAGTGAACAAATATTTCTATCGCAAAGGTGGCGCGGAAACCTATTTCTTCGCGTTGGCTGAAGGATTACGTGCGCTTGGTCACGATGTCGCTTTCTTTTCCATGCAGCACCCGAATAACGAACCGAGTTATTGGAGTAAATACTTCGTTTCCGAAAAGGATTATGTGGGGGATATTTCCGCTTTCAAGAAGGTTCAGGAAGCTTCCACGCTGATTTACTCTTTTGAAGCGAGACGCAAGTTCGAAACTTTGCTAGAGGAATTCAAGCCAGATGTGATCCACATGAACAATGTGCATCGCCAGCTGACGCTCTCGATTCTTGATGCACCGTATTTGAAGAAACATCATGTGCCGGTGGTGTATACGGCGCATGATTATATTCTTGTTTGCCCCGCATACACTATGGTCAACGGGCATGGTGAAGTGTGCGACGCTTGCTTGGATAAACATTTCATGCATGCTGTGAAGAACGTGTGTGTGAAAGGTTCCCGTACCAAAAGCGCCTTGGCGACCATGGAGGCGGAATTCCTAAAATTCCACCATGCGTACGACAAAATTGACTTGATAGTTGCACCGTCGAAATTCATGAAGAGCAAGCTCGACGAGGGAGGTTTCGCAGGCAAAACCGTCGCCATGCAGAACTTCCTGACCGATTCGCAGATGGCGATGGGCGCTCGTGTGGCGAATACGCACAAATTCGAGGACGCGCAGTCTGGGGCGAGGCCGTATTTCCTGTTCTTCGGGCGACTTTCCAAAGAGAAGGGCATTCTTACCTTGGTGAAGGCGTTCCTGTGGGCCACTGGGCTTGCTAATGGGAGTGCCGATATGCGGAGCAGTGACCAGGATGTCCAGGTGCTTCCTGATGCGTGGGATCTGCATATTGTGGGTGATGGTCCGGAACGTGAGGCGATCGAGCAGCTGATCGCCTCAGCTGGCCCGCAGGCCGAGTCTCGCATTCACTTGTTGGGGTACAAGAGCGGCGAGGACCTGCAGCGGGAAGTCGGCAACGCCCGTTTCAGCGTGCTCAGTTCCGAGTGGCGGGAGAACATGCCGTACTCCGGTCTGGAATCCTTGGCTGCCCAGACCCCAATCATCGGTGCCAGCATCGGTGGCATTCCAGAGCTGGTGGAGGAAGACAAAACCGGCTTTACTTTCGAATCCGGAAACATCACGGATGTGAGGGATGGTCTGCTTAAAGCCGCCGCGGTTGGCCAATCCGCGTATGGCGTGATGCAGCATCAGTGTGCCGAATATGTCGCGGCGCACTGCAGACAGCAAGCCTATGCGAAGCAGTTGGAACGGAAATATTTTGGCTTGACTAAATTGCGTTCAAAGAATCAGGGAGAGGAGCGATAAGTGATGAATAATCCTAAAGTCAGTGTTGTCGTTCCAATATATAAGGTTGAACCTTTTTTGCAGGAATGTGTTGATAGCATTCAAGTTCAAACGCTTGAAGACATTGAAATCATCCTTGTTGATGATGGTAGCCCTGACCGTTGTGGAGCGATAGCAGATGAATATGCTAGAAAAGATTCTCGCATTAAAGTTGTTCATCAAAAGAATTCAGGTCTTGGCCCGGCACGTAATACTGGTATTGCCAATGCGACTGGTGAATATGTCGGCTTCGTAGATTCCGATGACTGGATTGCTCCCACAATGTACAGTAGCCTTTATGATGCCGCGTCGCAATGCGATGCGGATATTGTTGTCGGAGGTCACTGTGACATGGTCAATGGGAGTGTCCGAGCTGTCAAAGCGCATCCATTGGCAGGGCAAATTTTAAGGGGAAGCGATCAGATTCTGCCTGTGCGGAATAGGCTTTTTGGGCATCTTCCGGAAGATACTGAAGTGGAATCATTTCCTATGCGGGTTTGGACAGCGATTTATCGAAATGATTTCTTGAAAGTGAATGGGTTAAAATTCCAAGCAATTCTATCAGAAGATACAATTTTTAACTTATCTGCGTATCGGTGTGCAAATGTTGTTGCATTTACTGGTGATACAGATTATCGGTACCGAATGGACGACCATTCATCGATAATGCGCTCATTCTCTTCAAAAAAACTTACACAATACGAACAATTTGTTGATACGGTGCAATTTCTTGCCAAGGAAGAGCCCTACCAGCATGATGAATGCATCATGCGAACAAAGCGCATGGCGATTGACTATTGCCGTTTGTATGTGGGGCTAATTGTTGGAAGTGGTCTGTCTGTACGGGATAAATTAAGGAACATCCGTAGACTCTCACAGAGCCACATGTGTGTTGAAGCGTGTGTGGGATATCCCTTGGAGACATTACCAAGGCAACAGCGAATGCTTCATGAAGCACTTTGCAGCGGCCAGGCATGGGAAGTATTTGTTTTGGCGGAGGCACGGCAGGTTCTGAAAAAGAAAGGATGGTGGAAGTGATGGCTGTGGGGCATAACAGTATTCAACGAATTGTTCATCGGGTCGGTGAGGAGCTTCGGTCCACCAAAGAGATCGCCTCGTATACATCATGGAATGATGCTCTAGAGACGTTTCATGCGAAATGGGATATCCAGGTAATGAATCATAACGGATTCGCAGAGCCTCCTGCTGTGCGCGATCGATTGATTCGTAAGCATGAGATTATGTTGAAATATTTCGAACAGCGATACGGCGATTTTTATCGTAATTATGATTATGATGCACCGATGGCTCCTGTCGATCCAGATATGGAAGGGCGCATTTGGATTTGCTGGTGGCAAGGGCTTGAGAATGCCCCAGAAATTGTGAAGTGTTGTGTGGAATCTATTTGCCACAATGCAGGTAATCATCAGGTCACGATTATTACTGATCAGAACGTCGAACAGTATATCAAGATTCCGAAGTGGGTTAAAAAGAAGCAATCTGAAGGAATTATTTCACGAACACATCTTTCTGATTTGTTGCGTCTGTCTTTGTTAGCTGAATATGGCGGTTTATGGCTGGATGCCACTTTTTTCTGCACTGGTCCGCTTTCAGATATGGCTTTCGGCAGTCCTATGTTTTCGATTAAACGTCCGGATTATTTGCATTGTTCAGTTGCACAGGGGTATTTTGCAAATTATTCGCTTGGTTGTGTAAATAAAAATAGATGGATTTTTCGTGCTTTACGTGATTTTTACTTACATTATTGGGAATTAAATGATTATTTAGTTGATTATTTGTTGACGGATTACCTCATTGTGCTCGCCCAACGCCATAATAAGGGCATAGCTGATGCATTTGCGGCGATTAAGCCCAACAACCCACGTTGTGATGATTTATACAAAGTGCTTGATGAGCTGTACGATGAGAGCTATTGGTCCAAGCTCACAGAGGATACGAGGCTATTCAAGCTTACTTGGAAACAGAGTTTTCCCAAGGAAGTGCATGGGCGGCCCACATTTTACGCTAAATTATTGGGACGGTAGATAACTTATGGTTTCCAATAGAAACAGTGCTATGAGCGGTGCTCGATTATCAGGGATTGTGAGAGAACCTATAAAAGCAGACACGTGGATATATGCTTTGTCGTTTTTGACGGTTTTTGTAGATGTGTCGTCTGTTATTGAGACATATGCATATATACGCTACCTGATGTTATTAATTGTAGGTATATTCATCTGTTTGAAATTAACTGTCATTGTTTCTGATAAAAACTGGTTAAGTCTTGTACCTTGGTTAGTGTTCTTTGCGGTTGTTAGCTTTAGTTCTTTCTTATCGAGGGATGACTATACATCCCGGAATCCGTTCTTGGCCGCAATTGTGGCTTTAGGTGGATTGCTGGAATTTATTGCAGTAATAAACTATGCCTTTGAGAAAAGACGTCTGCGGTCGGCTCTAAATGTCTTTTATGTAGTAGCGTTGATTGTTTTGCTGATTACGGATGTTACAGTTTATTTTTCTGGGATATATCTTATTGGAAATAAATTCAGAATTGCTTATTTTCATGTATTATTTGTTGTGTTATTCGTGATACGAAAAGCATTTTTCAAGAACAGTAAAAGTTTTATAAATCAAACACTGTTTGTTGGCTTAATTATTCTGACTTTTGCTATTTGCCTGAAGGTGGACTGCACTACCGGGATTAATGCGATAGTGCTGATGATTGTGTGGTTTATTCTGGGAAGGATTTTTCCGTTATTCGTTTATAATCCCATTACTGCTTCCGTCACGGTTGTTCTCAGTTATGTTTTCATGTATATCGCCACGTCTTTTTTGCATATTACCTTTGTGACAAACTACATCGTAGATACTCTTCATAAAGATGTGACGATGACGGGTAGATTGCTGATTTTTGAAGTCGTTCCTAAGGTGCTATCTCGGAAACCGCTTTTGGGATACGGATATGGAGTCAGCTATGAAGTGCTCGATTTTGCTCTGAAAGGTGCGCCGGATACCCAGAATGCTTTGGCGGAATGGATCTTATATGGAGGCTACATTACCGCCATAATAATCATCTTGTTGATTGCACTAAATTTCAAAACAGCTTTGACTCATGCTTCAACGAATAACGTTGCCATGCTTATTTGTGTGGCTTTCGTCTATGCATTCATTTGCATAGGAACTGTTGAAATAAGTTATGGAATGGATTTCTTTGCGGTATTGGCTTTGCTTCGTGTAATTTCATTAAGCATTAATCAGAGGAAGGGATAATGAGATGAAAAAATGTGCTTTGATATTACCGTATTTCGGTAAATTTAATAATTATTTCCCTTTGTTCTTAAAGTCATGTGGCTATAATCAGGCTTACGATTTTTTTATTTTTACTGATAGCACAGAGCCGTATAATTATCCGCAAAATGTACACGTAGTACCGATGACGCTGTCTGAGTTTAGGACTAACGCTTCGCAAAAGTTGGGTTTTGAACCGTGCATTACAACTGCCTATAAACTGTGTGATTTTAAGCCAGCTTATGGTTTTTTGTTTGAAGAATACATTCGAGATTATGAATATTGGGGACACTGTGATTGTGATCTCGTTTTCGGTAATCTTGAAAAGATATTATCTCCTGTGCTGGATAAGGATTACGACAAAATTTTTGCCGCTGGTCATTTGACTATATATAGAAACAACTTTGAAAACAATCGTCGTTTTATGAAATCGCTTGAAGGGCGTGAAATTTACAGAGAAGCATTTACGACAAATCGTATCTACGTATTTGATGAAAATGTTAAATGCTCGATGAATCCTGATCGGCTTAATGTACATACGATTTTTCGAAATGATAACGCAAAGATATATGAGAAAGATTTGTCGTTCAATGTAAGTCCTAAGAAAGCGAAGATTACTAGGACTGCTTACAACCCTAAGACGCAAAAATTCGAAGAGGATCTTAGATATGCGCATTTAGCACGTTATTACCTGTGCTCTGACGGATTGTTTTCGGCTTCATGGGACAAAGACCATGTGTGTATCCGACAATATCTGTATATGCATTTGCAATCACGACGTATGCGCATGTCTTCTGATATAGTACAGTCACCAATTGTGGAGATACGTCCTGACCGTTTTGTTAAAGCCAAATTCCTTCCGTCAACTAAAACCGGATTGCAGAACAGATTTTTTAATGTATTAAATTGGTTCTGGATTGATACTTATAAGAAAAGATTCAAAGAAAAATTTTAAAGGACGGTTAAATGATTAAAGATTTATTTAGAAGATTGATTCTTCGCGAAAAATCTAGTTCGAAGGCGTTTGTTGACTACTGGAGAGGGAAAGGAGTTTCTATTGGTGATGACACATATTTTTATGATCCGCAGAGCAATTGTTTGGGGCTAAATTATCCTTTTAATCTCAGCATTGGACGCAACGTGCGGATTACCCATGGGGTCACGATTGTGGACCATGGATATGACTGGTGTGTTCTTAAAGGGCGTTATGGAGATGTGCTCGGAAATACGGGGCAGGTTTCAATTGGTAATAATGTGTTCATTGGTATGAATGCGATTATTCTTAAAAATGTAAATATTGGCGATAATGTCATTATTGGAGCTGGCTCGGTTGTCACACATGATATTCCTGCTGATTCGGTAGCGGCAGGCAACCCATGCAGAGTGCTTATGCCGCTTTCGAAATATCGGGATAAGAGAATCGCTTCACAGCTTGATGAGGCTCTGAATTTATTTAAGACCTATTGTGCGTCCCATGCTGGAGAGATACCGCCTAAAGAAATTTTTAGAGAATACTTCTGGTTGTTTGAGAGTCCAGATAAAAATGGAATTTGCAGTTGCGAAGCTTTTGATCAAACCATGCATCTCATTGATGGCAGTTTTACATTAAGCGTCAATTTATCAAAATATTCGAAACCTATGTTTGATGGTTTTGAAGAATTTATTAAATACTGTTGTTCTCGAAATTGCAAAGAAAAACTTTAAGATAAAGAAGGTGACGATGTTTGATAAAAATATATATGTGTCAACAATAATCGATTCATATAATTATGGTACTGTTTTACAGGCTGTGGCAACGCGCGATGTTCTTGGACCATACGGCAAGCCGTTATTTATCGACTATTGCCGAGAAGCGTGGACTCATGAGGGTTTGCGGGACATTTATCTTAAGGATATGAATCACTTTTTGCCCATTAACATAGTTCGATATTTTGTCGCACTTCCAGAGTTGAAGACGAATAAAAAACTATTCCGCTCTTTCGTGGAAAGACAGTTGCATTTGGTCGATGCTAATCCATTCATCGCGGGTAGTGGTCGATTTGACGAGCAAGCGGTGTATTGTGTAGGTAGCGACCAAACTTGGAATGAGGAGCTCAACAAGGGCATTGACCCTGTATATACCTTGAAGAACGTTCCTTCGGATTGCCGAAAGATTTCCCTCTCTGCTAGTTTCGGACGCCCATCTATTCCTGATGCCGAAGCCGCGAAGATGAAACCTTTGCTTGAACAGTTCGACGCAATTTCTGTACGTGAAAGCTCTAGCGTGTCGATTCTTGAACAAATGGGTATTAAAGGTTCTGTTGCGTTGAAGGATCCCGTTCTGCTCTGCCGTCCTCAGCTGTGGCATGAGCTTTCTCATAGCGTGCCGAAGTATAAGGATCAATATGTATTGATTTATATGTTGAATCATAATCAAAGAATGATCGGCTATGCGCAGCAGCTGGCCGAGGAAAAAGGTTTGAAAGTTCGTATCGTCACTTTCAGCCCGCGAAAGCCCGGCTCTGCTGGTTGCGAATCAATTTGTCAGCCAACACCTGAGCAATGGCTGGCAGCATTTCGTGATGCTGATTATGTGGTGACGGATTCATTCCATGGCACATGCTTCTCAATTCTCTTCAACAAACCGATGATTGTATTTGACCCCCCTCGATATTCAGTACGGCTGACCGACGTATTGAAAGATTTCGACCTTTCTGATCGTCGCACTGATAATCAAGTCGCAATTAAGGATATCGATACGGCCGATGGGGAAATTGATTGGGGACCTGTGCAAACAATGCTTGCGGATTTCAGAAAAGTCGCAAGTGAGTTTTTGGATAAGTATTTTACTGCATTGTAAGCAAGGAGTTTTTCGATGAGTTTTAAGCATGTTATCGGTAATATTTTTCCTGATAGTGTTGTGAATTCTCTAAGGCAAATTAAGTCTTCGCTTATCCTTCGGAAAGAATATAATCTGCAGGCGAAGCGATTCAACAGGACTTTTTCCCGCGAATGGTCCACTGGCCTTATGCAAGTGCAAACTCGAATCATTTTTCTAACACATCAGATTGAAAAAGGTCTCGGGCATCGAGAGTTTCGCTATGGATTCGGAGCACATGTTTTCAAAGCACTTGGGCCCGAGCTTGCAAAACTGGAGACTGCTGATTCGGATTATCTCGATAATCCGGTCTATCGCGAGTGCATGAGCGCAGTGCATGAGTATATTGCTCGCCACGAGGCCGCAGGAAAAGATATCAGCGAACAGCGCCGATATCTTGGCGCTGAACATTGGGAGCGCGCAAAGCAGGCGACCGATGAAAATGGTGGAAGTATTGTCGTCGCCGCAGCGGAAAAAGCGGATAATGCACAAAAAACGTTTATCGAATTGGCGGAGAATAGGCATTCCCTGCGAGAGTATTCCGCACGGCCCGTCGCCGAAGAAGAAATCGTCAAGGCTGTGAAACTCGCCACTCGAGCTCCGTCTGCCTGCAATCGACAGCCCGCGCGTGTTTTGTTGATTAGTGATGCGCATCAAATTGCCGAAGTATTGAAGCTTCAGGGAGGTGTTCGGGGTTATGCCCTTCCTCCTCAGTTGCTTCTTGTCACTGCCAAAACCAGCGTGTTCATGGGGCCAAACGAGCGTAACCAGGGTTTTATCGACGGTGGTCTTTTCAGTATGATGCTGCTGATGTCGTTGGAGGCGTATGGATTGGCTTCTTGCCCTTTGCATGCGATGCTGGATGGAAAGACCGAGACTAAAATGCGAGAGATTCTCAGTGTGCCCGACGATGAGATATTCGTAATGTTCATTGAAGTCGGTCATTTCCCGGAATCTGTCCGTACTCCGCAGTCCACTCGACTGCCTATGGAAAGCATTTTTAAGAAAGCTCTTTAAGTTTATGGTGAAATAATGAAAACAAAAATCGAAATCGGAATCATAACTGTAAATGATCCTAAAAACTATGGTAATCGTTTGCAAAATTATGCACTTCAGCAGGTATTGCGTGATTACGGTACGGTGAGTACGGTAAACCAATTCTTGAACGTCAGCAAGCCCAATGAGATTATTGAGAAGAGGTTTTTTGCTCTACTTCGTCCTGTAGCGCACAAGGTTTTGAGTTTGTTGCCGTCAAAACATGCACTCGATTTCAAAAGGTTGTATCGGGCTGAAGCATTTACGCGCAGGTATGTTCCTTGCTCCAAGCTATATGCATCCACTTGTTTGATTGCGAACAATATTGCCGCGCTGAAGGCAGTGGTCGTAGGATCTGACCAGGTTTGGAATGACCGTTGGATATCGAATCGGGTGCTGTCGGCAAGACTCGCTGATATGACGAGCGATAAGACGAAGCTGATAAGTTATGCGGCGAGCTTCGGAATCAATCAGGTTAAGGATGAGTCGAAGCCGATTTTCAAGAAGCAATTGGCACGTTTTTCCGCCATCTCGGTGAGGGAAGACCAAGGGGCAAAGCTGATTGGTGAATTGTCTGGGAAACCGGCAACGGTCGTGCTGGATCCGACGCTCATGGTGCCGGTGGAGCATTGGCGTTCTATTGTCAGAGGATTCGTTCCGCGTGACGATAAATACGTGCTTACCTATTTTTTGGGCGAACCGAGCGCCGAACAAGAACGTACTATTCAGGAATATGCCAAGAAGCATGGTTGCCGTATACGGCGTATGATCGATCTTCGCGATCCTGAAACATACGTGGCCGGTCCGGAGGATTTTGTAGAGCTTTTTTCGAAAGCAGAATATGTGTTTGCTGATTCGTACCATGCCTGCTGTTTTTCCATTCTTTTCCATAGGCAGTTCACTGTGTTCAATCGTGCTGGCACTAAGGGTAAAGCAAGTATGAATTCCCGCATGGAAACACTGTTCCGTCTTTTTGAACTCGATTCCGTCATGTTGGATGATGGGCTTGCGCCGGAAATTGATTACAGGAAAGTAGATTTGCTGCTGCAGCAGCATCGCACTGAGTCCAGGGCATGGCTTGACAAGGCCATGGAGGTATAAGCGGGATGGCTAACCAACGCAAGGCGGGAGCGGTTCTTGGATATGCCAATGTAATCGCGAAGAACTTCGTTAATCTGATGTATGTGCCTTTGCTGTTGCATTTCGTAGGCCAAGGCGATTATGGCGTGTTCCAAATGACCAATAGTGTTGTTTTCGCTTTGACCCTGCTAAGCGCGGGTTTTTCAGGAGCCTACGTGCGTTTCTACATGAGGGAGATTGCGCATGGAACGAGAAGTAGTGTCCGTCGACTGAATGGAATATTCCTTCTTATCTATTTGATTGTAGTTGGACTATGCCTTATAGGCGGCGTGATATTGACTTTCAATGTGGATTTACTGTTCTCCGGGGGATTGAATCCTCGAGAGTTGGTACTGGCTCGTGAATTAATGGTACTCATGGTTCTTAATGTTGCTGCGCAATTGATGACCAGTCCATTTAATTCATATATCACAGCCAAAGAGTGTTTCGTCTATCAGCAAACACGGCAACTGTTGACTACGCTGGTGCAGCCGCTGCTTGCGGTGCTGCTAGTGTGGCGCGGCATGGGAGCCATAGGTGTGGCATTGGCGATGCTGGTGGTTACGATGACCTTACTGTTGATGAATGTTGTATATGCAGTAAAAAAATTGGGCATGCGTTTCACCTTCACCGGCTTGCAATGGTCAATGTTCAAAGCCATAGCAGTATTCAGTTTTTGGATTTTCCTCAATCAGATTTTCGATTTGGTCAACAATAATGTTCCTAATTTTCTTTTGGGAGCGATGGCGGGATCGACTGTTGTGGCCACATTCTCTATTGCCGTGCAAATAAGAAATATATTCTTTGCCATGAGCACGACTATGTCTAATGTATTCATTCCACAGATAAACCGTATCGTTGCTGATAGCAACGACAACAAGGTCTTAACTCAATTGATGACAAGGGTTGGACGTTATCAAATGATAATATTCTGGTTTATATATGGTGGTTTCATAATCATAGGGAAATTCTTTGTTGTGCTGTGGGCTGGACAGCAGAATGTGGACGCATATTGGTTGGCTGTTATCATGGTGTTCCCGGTTATGATTCCTCTGACACAGAATACCGGCATTGAAATTCAACGTGCGAAAAACAGGCATAAGACACGTAGTGTAATTTATGTTTTCACGGCAGTGCTGGATGTTGTGTTATCGATTTTATTGATTCCTTCCATGGGATATTGGGCCACAGCAGTCGGATACATTGTGAGTATTGTTTTGGGGACCGGTCTTTTCATGAATTGGTACTATCAGACTCACATTGGTTTGGATATGCTATATTTCTGGCGCAATCAGATACCTACCATTATCATGGCGGTTTTCGTCACGGGAATATGCTTGCTGGGAACGTATTTCGTACCGGTGAATTCCATCATGTTTTTCCTGATGTGGGGCATGATATATGTTGTTCTGTTTTGTATTGGCGCGTTCTATATCTCATTAACAGCAACTGAGCGCTCGAAGGCTCTTTTTATGCTGCATAGGAAGAAGTTGATTCGCTAATGGTTGGTTTGATGGTTGTATTGGTTAAGTCCTAAAAGGAAAAATGGTCTTTCGTTGTTTGGTATGGGCGAAGCGGGTCAGGTGGTGACGGTTCGTAGGTCGAGTTTGCCGCAGGTCAGATCGATCATCGTGCTGAAGTAATCCATGTTCCTGAAGTCCCTTGCGCGGATCTTCACGTTCTGAATGATGCTGTGCCCTCGATGATCGCGTTCGCGTACCGGTGGTCGAAGTAGGCGAGGATGTCGGGCCAAGGCTTTCATAGGCTCCAGCCGCGAATGCATCATCCACGAGCACAACGCCCTGAACCCCGCCTCAGCCTCGATTCTGTCGGTGCTGTCGGCATAGATGTCCTGCAAGCATTCGCGCATCCGGCAGGCCCGGGCGGTCTTGAGCCGCCGCCGCTGCAGGCCGCGTTTGGTCTCCAATTGGGATTCGGCCAGATTCTCCTGTTTTGCTTCAATTTTTCTTAAGCAATTTCTGCACTATTTTTCCGCAGCATAGGCTGCTGGTTTCCAGCGGAAACTGCACCGTATGACCGCCCAGACGAAAACAGGCACCAGCCCGCCGTGCCTGTATATTCCCGAGATGTGACCCAAAAACGAATCCGCCGGTTGCAGCCGGCGGCGCTCGGGAAGGAAAGGACGATGGCGATACCGATGCCCAAACAGCAAGATATCAGGAGACTGGACCGTCAGGGAGTGTCCAGGTCGGAGATCGCGAGGAGGCTGAACGTGGACCGCGCCACTGTCGCGAAATACGCCGACATGGACGACATGACGCCGAAACCGCCCACGGACCGGCGCCGCGGCTCCAAGATCGACCCGTACGCGGCGTTGGTCGACGGATGGCTCGAGGCCGACCGCATGCTGCCCCGCAAGCAGCGCCACACCGCCAAACGCGTGCACGACAGGCTCCGCGCGGAGATCGAGTACGACGGCGAGTACACGACGACGCCGGGGTACGTGAGACGCTGGCGCGAGGCGAACCGGAGCGGTTCCGACGGATACGGCGAGCTCGTCTGGGCACCCGGCGTCGCGCAGATCGATTTCGGCGTGGCGAAGGCCCGCATCGCCGGCGAGCTCGTGGACGACCACTGCCTGGTCGTCACGTTCCCCCATTCGAATATGCGATACGTGACGAGCCTGCCCGGGGAGAACGCGGAATGCCTGTGCCGCGGGCCGGTCGAGGTGTTCGAGCACATCGGCGGAGTCCCGCCAGTGATCGTCATGGACAACGCCACCGGCGCGGGACGCAGGAACGCGAGGGGCGAGGTGACGCTCACCGCGGTGTTCGACGCGTTCCTCGCGCACCACCGCATCGACGCGATGTTCTGCAACCCCTATTCCGGTTGGGAGAAAGGCGCGGTGGAGAACGCGGTCGGGTTCCTGCGCCGCAACCTCATGGTCCCGCCGCTGGAGGCCGAGACCCACACGCAGCTCGGACGGATCATGCTCGACAGATGCGACGCGCTGGCCGCCTCGTCGAGGCACTACCGCAGGGGCAACGCCATCGGGGTGGATTGGCAACGGTGTGTTGGACAGGTTCTTAGAGGACGAGTCCCTGTTCGGTGAATTCCTTCGGACTCCGGTATCCGAGGGTGGAGTGGAGTCTTTGGTTGTTGAACCACCACACATAGTCGTCGGGGTCGGAGCGTAGTTGTTCCAGGCTGGTGTAGTGGTTCCGGTATATGAGCTCCTTCTTCAGGAGCCTGTTGGTGGATTCGGCCACGGCGTTGTCGTACGGGTTGCCCTTCCTTGGCAGCGATCTTCTGATGTCGAACACGTCGAGCAGCTCGTCGATTTTCGCGTTGTCGAACTCGCTGCCCCGGTCCGTGTGGAACACCTCCACCTCGGTCAGAGGGAAGTCGAGCGTGGCGAACGCGGCCATGACCAGGTCGGCGGTGCGGCTCGTGTCGGCGCTGTGGCCGGCGATGCTCCTGTTCGCCAGGTCGATGAGCAGGCACACGTACGCCCACTTGCCGCCGACGCGCACGCACGTCAGGTCACCGGCCAGGTGGGTGCGCGGCTCGTAGCCGTCGAACTCGCGGTCGAGGATGTTCGCGAGCCTGGCCTCGTCGGCCCGCGTCCTGTGTGGTTTGAACGTTCTGCGCGCGTACGCGCTCGTCATGCCCCGCCGTTTCATGATGCTGGCGATGCGCCTTCTGGAGGCGGTGACGCCCCTCCGCTCCAGCGCGGCCTTGATCTTCCTGGCGCCGTAACGCTCATGGCTGTCGCGCCGGACCGCGTGCACGTCGCCGGCGATCGGGTCCACCCGCTCGGCTTCGGGATGTTCGATCATCCAGTAGTAGGTGGAGCGGGGAACGCCCGGTATTCTGCACTGCGCCGATATCGGATAACGGGAGGCGTTGGCCCGTATCACTGCTACTTTCGTGCGAATATCAGCGCCGCTTGTTTTAAAACGTCCACCTCCATCTCCAACTGTCTGTTGCGCTTGCGCAGCTCGACCGGCTCGTTCTGCTCAGGGGTGCGGTTGTCGGCGGCTTTCGTGGAGCCGCTGTTGCGGATGCCCTGGACCCAACGGTGCAGCGTGGAATGCGAGACGTCGTACTCGTCCTTGATCTCGCGCGCCGGCTTGCCGTTCTCGTAAAGCTGCACGATCTGCCGTTTGAACGCCTCGTCGTAGTGGCGGGGATGCTTCGGGTCGGCCATCGTCGGCCTCCAATCTCATGTCATTCGTCCCTCATCGGACTGTCTAATACATTGTAGCCAATCCACAGCGAACCGGTCATCGCGCCATGGACGGCCATGATCCAAAGTGCGCAACTTTTCGGGCATTACCTTCATCCATATAATGATATATGTTTTTTTCTTATGCACGGAAAGTTTGTTTCTCGATTACCTCGGCTCAAAGAGACTGCATCAATATGGGGTAGCGTCTCTTTTGGTGTTGCAACAACTCTTCTTACCTTTTTCCCAAAAATCAGTATCATAGGGAAAGACATTAATAACAGCATTATTCTGTTTGCGACTTGTGTCATCTTTGGGATAGGTGCATTGTGCCAGACAATGTTCGGAAAGAAGAATACAATATGGGAAAAAGGTAATAATAAAGGCTCTGTTAGACCAAGGTTGACCTAAGAGGATATATG
>UMGO01048726.1_pt1 | contig 15718 bp, 10 predicted proteins | sample 1965301 | NCBI WGS metagenome assembly UMGO01 (sample SAMEA4836074, study PRJEB28245) | human gut metagenome | biome: gut microbiome; material: fecal sample | place: Denmark | collected 2008 | reverse complement strand
GAACAGAAAGCTCTGAGAGAAATCTCAGGGCTTTTTTGTTGTGTCTGTAAAATAACGGAGAAATTCTTTGTAGAAAGTGCTGCGGGCGGGATGCTTGACAGAACGATCGCATCGGCATACATTGAGAGTGTGATAGACGGGAAAGGCAGGATGGGTGGCGTATGAATAAATCGGAAAGGAAACGGATGCTTTGTGTCTCGCTTGCGGCGGGCGCGATACTTCTGTGTGGCGTGCTGCTCGTTCTGCTGATGCGTTATCAGCACACTTCTACAGTCCGCCCACAAGACCAATATGTGGGGCAGATTCCGGCTTTTTACAGCACGGTGGATGCAGACGGCGATGGTGTGGATGACCAGACAGATGTGCTCGACAATGCGCTGGCCTATGTGGATACCCGTCCAAAATACAAGAGCCGTTATTATCAGACCGGATATCCGGACGATGGCTATGGCGTGTGTACCGATGTGGTGGCTTTTGCGCTGAAAAATGCCGGATATGATCTGCAGGCGCTGGTGGACGCCGATATCCGGGAGCATCCGCAATGGTATGACATTCAGCAGCCGGATGCCAACATTGATTTTCGCCGGGTGCGAAACCTGAAGGTGTTCTTTTCACACACAGCGGTTGCCCTGACCACAGAGGTCTCGGAAACAGAAGAATGGCAGGGCGGGGATCTTGTGATTTTTGAGAAGCATATCGGGATCGTGTCCGACCGGAGAAATAAAAACGGAGTGCCCTACATCATTCACCACAATGACCCCTGGCAGGCGGCTTACGAACAGGACATTCTGGAGAAACGTACCGACATCGTGGGCCATTACCGGATCTCGGAATAATACGCCAAAAGCGGCCCCGCCGCGTTGTGGATGCAACGTGACGGGGCCGTTTTGCGATATAATAATGGAGAAGAAACCGAAGAAAATTCCGATTATTCCAGACCGGCCATCTGCTTGATGGCCTTCATGGCGAAGGTCAGGGTGCGGCCCATGGCAACACCGGCCATCAGGCAGGGATAGTTGTTGGCGAAGAAGCTGCCGGACATATCACCAGTGATGTAGAGGCCTGCCATGGGCTGGTTGTTGGTGTCCAGGGCCTGGCCCTTTTCGTTGATGGCAATGCCCTGCTCGGTGGTCAGCAGAGAGGCACCCAGCCAATAGCCGTAGAAGGGAGCGGTGCGGATGGCGCTCAGGCGGTAAGCAGGCTTGCCGAAGTCCTCGTCGTTCTGCTTGTCGTACAGCTCGTTATAGCGCTCCACGGTAGCCAGGAAGGTGTCCTTGGCATCGCCGGTAAAGCCCATCTTGTCGGCCAGCTCCTCAATGGTATCAGCACGGAAGAAGCAGCCCTTTTCCTCAGCACTTGCAAAGGTCTTTTCCAGACCCTCCATAGTGTTTTTGCGGGTACCGGCAGAGCAGCCAATGGTGTGGAAACGCTTTGCGTCCTCCAGCATATTGGCGTCACTGATCTGAGCGTAGACACGGCCCGGCTGGTGTGCAGCAGCGTAAACGATGTCGTTGTAGGGGCAGCTCTCGTTGGCAAAACGCTCGCCGTTGCGGTTCACCTTCAGGAAGGGCTGGGTGCCGGGGTTGAACTGGCGGATCTCGCCGGGGAAGGCCTTGCCGCCAAAGGCGCTGTCGCTGTCCACATAACCGGCGTCCACACCGGGAGCCACGATACCGCGGTCAAACAGCATGGGAGCAGCTTCCTTGTCCAGGTTAGCACCAGCCCACACAGCGGCACGGATGCCGTAGCCCTTGTCGGCAGGGGAGTAGGAGCAGGCGGTGGTGACGCTGGTGCCCAGCGGATCCAGCTGCTGCATCATGTACGGGTTGCCGGCGTAGCCGCCGCAGGCCAGCAGAACGCCCTTGGCTGCGTTGTAGCGGATGAAGTGGTCGTCATCCATGTTCTGGGCGATGATGCCGGTGATGCGGCCGGAATCGTCCTTTTCCAGCTTGGCCAGGCTGACCTTGAAGTCCACGTCGTAGCCCAGCTCCTGGATGTACTGCAGCAGCAGTTCATTGCGGGGCGTGCCGGACTGGCTCTCGCTGGCCATGTAGTTGTGCTCTTCCACGGGGAAGAGGTAGTCGGTGTTGTGTTCGGCGTTCTCGGCGGGCCATGCAGCCTCGCTGCCGGAGGTGAAATCGCACACCCAGCCGTACTTGTCTTCCAGGATGCTCCGCATAAAGTCGTGCATAGCGGCAGACTCGTTGATCCAGGTCTTGACAACGCGCTGGTCGCACTTGCCGGAAGCGTAGCGGGAGATCTCGCTCAGCAGCTTGGCACGGTCAAAGGGCTCCTCACCGGCAGCCTTGGCTGCGGCGGAGTCGATGGCACCGTACCAGTGGCGGGTGTCCTGCACGTTGCCGTTCTGCTCGATGATGCGGAAGTTCAGGCCGTTGGCGGCTGCATAGGCAGCGGCAAACATGCCGCCGTTGCCGGCGCCCACGATGAGGATGTCGGTGTCCACCGTCTCGGTGATGGCAGCCTCGTCGATGTCGGGCTCGGTGCCCAGCCAGTCGTTCTCATCGCCGGTGGGCAGCTGAACGGAGGACACAACGGCCTCGCCCTTGGCCTGTGCATAGCAGCTCTTGGCAGCCTTCATGACGGCCTCGGAGGTGATGGTGGAGCCGGACACGCCGTCGATCTCGGCAGAACCGGCAGCCAGCAGCTGATCGCGCAGCTCGTCGGCGGCAGCAGCACCGATGGAAGCGGTCTCGCCGGAGGTGTCCACGACCACGTCGGTCACGGCGCTGTCGGAGAAGGTCATGGTGACCTTGACGGTGGAGGAAATGCCCTCGGCAGTGCCCTCATAGGTGCCGGGGATGTAGGTGCCGGTTGCACCGGAAGCGGCAGCGCTGCCGGAAGCAGCGGTGGAGGTGGAGCCGGAGGCTGCATTGCAGGCAGCCAGAGCACCGGCGGTGACACCGCTCATGGCGGCGGCAGCGGCGATCTTCAGAAAGCCTTTGCGGGAGATCTTGTTCATAGTGGTTTCCTTCTCTTTCTCTTCTTGTGTCTCTTTGTGATTTTTGGCCCTGCTCTGTGGAAAAATCTGCACAGAACCAACAAAAACAGTTTAGCATACCTGTGAAAAGTATGTCAATCAATTTGGGGGCACGGAACGCCTTAAACTTTGTTAAACATTTGGCGCAGGTATGGCCCGGTCAATGGAGAAAAATGCAGGCTCTGCGGGTATTTTTGCCAAAAACAATGCACGGAAATGTTGCGCAGGTGTTGCGGGTATGTTACAATTGAGTTGCACACAGAAGCCGGCCAGCCACGACCGGCAGAACGGCAGCAAACGCTGTCACGGAAAGGAAGATTTTGGTATGAAGGTGGCAATGATCGGGCACAAGGACTTCCCGTCCCGTTCGGGCGGCGTGGAGGTCATGGTCGGCGGGCTGGCAACCAGTCTCGTCAAGCGCGGCTATGAGGTCACCGTGTACAACCGCGGGCTGCAGAAAGGGCACAATATTTACACGACCGAGGGCGTGCAGGCCCGCCGCATCTTTACCTTTCAGAAGGCGTCGCTGAATGCCATGGTCTATTCGTTCCTGGCCACCTTTGACGCCCTGACGCGGGACTGCGATGTGATCCACTACCACGCCATCGGCCCATCGGTGCCGCTGGTGATCGCCAAGCTGTTCGGCAAGCACACGGTGTGCACCGTGCACGGGCTGAACTGGAAGGTGGACAAGTGGGGCGGCTTTGCCAGCGCCTACCTGAGGCTGGGCGAGCGGGTGGCCGCAAAGTATGCGGATGATCTGGTGGTGCTGTCGGAGAGCGAGTGGAACTATTTTCAGGAGAAGTACGATCGTACCGCCATCCTCATCCCCAATGCGGTGCAGATGCGCCAGCCGCTGCCCTGCAACCTGATTCGCGAAAAATACGGGCTGGAAGCCGGGAGCTACATTCTGTATGTGGGCCGCATCTCGCCGGAAAAGGGCCCGCTGGACCTGGTGGAGGGCTATCTGAAAGCCCACACGGACAAAAAACTGGTGCTGGCCGGCCCCTTTGCGGAGACCGAGTACTGCACCACGGTGCAGGAGAAGATCGCGGGCAACCCCAACATCATCACGACGGGCTATGTGGTGGGCGACGCGCTGCTGGAGCTGTACAGCAACTGCGCCCTGTTCGTGCTGCCCAGCCACACCGAGGGCCTTTCGCTTTCGCTGCTGGAGGCACTGTCGCTGGGGGTGAAGTGCCTCGTGAGCGACATCCCGGAGAACACCACTGTGACCGCCGACTACGGCACCGAGTTCCGCACCGAGGACACCGACAGTCTGGCCCGGGCACTGGAGCGGGACACCGCCCAGCCGCTGACCCCGGAGCAGAGCAAAGCGCAGCTGGACTATGTGCGGGCCAATTTTGATTATGACATCATGCTGGATCGGTATGAAGAAGTGTACCATCACGTGACCGGAGATCCGCTCAAGGCGATGCCTTCGCATGGAGGTGCGGTGTGATGGACAACGCACAAAACCCGACCGGTCCGGTCCTGACCGCGGCCGAAAGCCGCCGCCGGGTGCTGCACAACATGTGCTCGTCGCTGTTGTACAACCTGTCGGTGATCCTGTTCGGCCTGCTGCTGCCGCGGCTGTACCTCACCAGCTTCGGTTCGGAGCTCAACGGTCTGGACAGCACCATCAAGCAGATCTTTTCCTGTCTGACTCTGCTGGAAGCGGGCGTGGGCCTGGCCTCGCAGCAGGCCTATTACCTTCCGGTGGCCGTGGGCGACCGGAAAGCCATCAACGGCATTTTTTCGGCCACGCATCACTATTACCGCCGCACCGGTATCGTGTATCTGCTGGTCACGGTGGTGTTTGCGCTGCTGTACCCCCTGTGCATCAACACAGTGCTGTCCTACGGTACCGTGAGCCTGATCGTGGTGTTCTACGGCATCCCGGGCATCGTGAGCTATCTGGTGCAGGGCAAATACCGCTCCTTTATGGAAGTGGAAGGCAAAAACTATGTAATCACCTACATCACCACGGCCACCATGGCGGCGGGCAACCTGCTGCGCATGCTGGCGCTGCTGTTTACCCGCAGCATCCTGTTGGTGCAGGTGACCTACTGCGTGCCTTCGGTGTTCCAGGTGCTGGTGCTTACGGCCTATATGCGCAAAAACTATCCGTGGCTCAACGCGCACGATACCCCCAATCTGGAGGCGCTGGCCCAGCGCGGCTCGGTGCTGGTGCATCAGCTCACGAGCATCGTGTTCAACAACACCGACACGATCCTGATCTCCAGCCTGTGCGGTCTGGCGTCGGCCAGTGTGTACACCATTTATATGCTGTTTTTCTCCAACATCGAAAAGCTGTTCTACTCGATCGTCAACAGCATCAGTTTTCGGCTGGGGCAGCTGTTCTATGTGGAGCCGGAAAAGTTCAAGCGACTGTACCGGCTGTACGATGCCCTTTACCTTTCCGCGGCCTTTGCACTGTTCACGACCGTGGCTGTGTTCCTGATGCCCATCATCGCGCTGTACACGGCGGGTGTGACCGATGCCGAGTACCTTGACACCCGCCTGCTGGTGCTGTTCACGGCGGTGGAGCTGCTGTCCAGCGCCAAGCAGCCGTCGGGGATGCTGCTGAACATCAGCGGCCGCTTTGAAGAGACCCGGCAGCAGGCCCTGATCGAGATGGGCATCAACCTGCTGGTGTCGGTGATGTCGGTGCTGCGGTTCGGCATCGCGGGCTGCCTGTTCGGCACGCTGGCGGCGCACCTGTACCGCTATACGGCGTTGATCCTTTTTACCCGGACCAAAGTGCTGGGAGAGTCGCCGGTGGGCGATTTTGTGCGGCTGGGCGTCAACGGGCTGCTCTGCTTTGTGCTGCTGTACCTGCTGGGATTTGACCGCTGCTATGGCGGCGGCTACCTGATGGTGTGCCTGAAGGGTGCGCTGTTCGGGCTGTGGGTGCTGCCGCTGTTCCTTGTGGTGAACGCGGCGCTGGACTGGCACAATGTGGACACCCTGCGCGGGCTGCTGCACACGCTTACGATCAAAAAAGGAGCGACGGAGGAAAAACACGATGCGGAATGAAGAAACGATGTGCGAGGGCCTGCTCTCGGTCGTGATCCCGGTGTACAACATCCGGGACTATGTGGAGCGCTGTGTCCGCTCGGTGCTGGCGCAGCCGGATGTGCCGCTGGAAGTGCTCATCGTGGATGACGGCAGCACCGATGACAGCGGCGCGGTGTGTGACGCACTGGCGGCGGAGGACAGCCGGGTCACAGTGTTCCACAAGCCCAACGGCGGCCTGTCGGACGCCCGCAATTACGGGCTGTGCCATGCACAGGGCGAGTATATCCTGTTCATGGACGGTGATGACTGGCTGGCAGAGAACGTTTGCCTCGGCCTGCTGCAGATGGCGCTGCAGGACCGGGCCGATGTGGTCATCGGCAAGGCGCATTTTCTGCGCGAGGAACCGGTGATGACCCGCTGGGAAGAAGCGGTGGAAAAAAACTTCACCTTTCACACAGTTTACACCGGTAAGGAGTATCTTTTGAAATGCCTGCAGACCGGTGGCCTGCGGGTGGAAGTGGGGCGGCACCTGTACCGCACCGGCTTTTTGCGGGCGAACGGCCTGCAGTTCTGCAAGGGCATCCTGCACGAGGACGAAGAGTTCACGCCGCGGGTGCTGCTGCAGGCGCAGCGGGTGGAGCTGACCGGGCAGGAGATCTACTATTACGATAACTGCCGCGCCGGTTCCATCACGCACGCGGAAGGGTTGAGCACCCGCCGTGTTCAGGACCGGCTGCGCATCTACGACAGTCTGGCGGAGATCTACCGTACGGTGACCCCGCGGGCGCTGCGCCGCCGCCTGCAGGATGACCTGTGCTGGAAGTATCTGGACTGCGCGGCGCGGTTCGATTGCAGGACCCTGCCGGGCTACCGCCCACAGCGGCTGCGGATGCTGCAGTTTGCCTGCACGCCCCGCCGCCGGGCCAAGGCAGCGCTGTTTGCCCTCTCGCCGGAGCTGTTCCGGCGGGTGATGAATCATTGACCCATTGACGAGGAAAGGCAGAAGAGCATGGCGCAACATGCAAGAATAAAACGAACGCCCCCGCCGGACGGCGCACGCCGCCGATGGTGGCAGAACCGGCTGCTGCAGCTGCTGGCGGCTTTTGTGCTGCTGTGCGGCGTGGCAGCTGCCGGACTGAAACTGTACACGGATTATACGAATAGTCATTTTCAGGTGACCTTTTACCGGGTGACCTCCAGCCATGTGTCGGAAAAGCTGCGGGTCCTGTTTTTGTCGGACCTGCACCTGCGGGAATACGGCGAGCACAACGAGGAGCTGATCCAGACCGTGCAGGAGCTGGACCCGGACTTGATCCTGCTGGGCGGTGACCTTGTCACCTTCCCGAACCCGGAGTATGAGAATATGCTTTCGCTGTGCCGCAGCCTTGCCGATGTGGCCCCGCTGTACGGGGTGCTGGGCAACCACGAAAGCGAGATGATCTACGGCGGGGTGGATGACCAGCTGGCGGAAAAATTTTCGGAGGCCGGGGTGCAGCTGCTGCGCAATGAGACCCGCACCATCCAGATCGGGGAAAACAACGTGGAGCTCATCGGGCTGGAAGGTGCCCTGAAGGACTTTTACAAATACGGTGCCAGCGACTGTGTGGAGAGCCTGAGCCGCCAGTACGACACCTTCCGCATCTGCATCAACCATGTGCCCATGGCCTTTGTGGACTACATGCAGGATGCGCTCTTTGACCTGGCGCTGGCCGGGCACACCCACGGCGGCCTGATCCGCCTGCCGGTGCTGGGGCGGCTGTACACCGCAGAGGAGGGGCTGTTCCCGGAGTATGCGGGCGGCATGTACCAGCTGGACAGCGGGGCACCCCTCATCGTGGGCTGCGGCCTAGGCGACTCCAACCAGATCCCCCGCGTATACAATCCGCCGGAGCTGGTTCTGGTGGATGTGAACTGGTACTGAGATGAACGAACTTGAAAGGAGGCCCGGAGACGTGGTGACAAAGATCAAGCAGATCTTCAAACAGGCTGTGCTGCGCTTCTGGAGCCTGCGGGTGCCGTTGATCGTGGTGTGCATCCTGCTCGCGGCACTGCGGTGCACCGCACAATATCAGGACAGCAGCCGGGTGGCCTCGGCCCAGATGACCCTGAACTACTCTGAGGCATCGCAGGGGCTCAACCCCAACCGCACCCGGTTTACGACTACCGACCTGACCTCCGACGAGGTGCTGCAGAGCACCCTGTACAACGCCGGACTGGAAGGTCAGATGACGGTGGAACAGCTGCGCAAGGCCATTACGGTGGAACCCACCGATGTGACCAACGTGAGCAGCTCGGAAAACTACATCACCACCAGCTGCAGCATCAGCCTGCAGCTGGAAGAACCCTGCCAGCACCTGACCGCAGCCACGCTGCTCCGGATCTTCTGCGGCAGCTACAAGGATTATTTCATGGAGCACTACGGCGAGAACCAGAGCGTGTTCTCCTGCACCATGCCGGATTACTTTGACACCGAGCCGTATCTGCGCCTCAAGAGCCTGACGCTGCGGGCCAACCAGCTGGACCGCTACCTCACGGCCCGTGTCAGCGAGAACAAGAGCTATCAGGACGCCACCACCGGCAACACCTTCCTGAGCCTGTCCAAGCAGATCCAGAACGTGATCAACTACGAGATCCCGCGCATCCAGGCCTATATCCTGCGGGGCGGCCTGTCGGCGGACGTTTCTTCCCTGACGGCCATGCTGCAATACAAGCTGCAGATCGAGCAGCTGGACTATCAGGAGCAGATGGCCTACTACAACTCCGACAATCTGGGCATTGGCCTGTACGATGAGAGCATGAGCGCCATCGTCATGATCCCCACGCTGGACGAGAACAGAGAGTTCTATATGTCCCGCACCAAAACGGCGCTGGACACCATGGCCAGCGACGCCGACGGTGCCCTGGCGGAGGCGACCTCCCATCAGGATGTGATCACCACCACCCAGTATGTGGTGCAGCAAATGCAGACCATGAGCGACCCGGCGGGCCTGACCACGGTGAACGCCATGCTGCAGGAACTGGAAACCACCATGGATCAGATCCAGCAGGCACTGCGGGTGACGGATGCCTCCTATATCATCTATAAGACCCAGAACTACTTGGTGTTCAACTATGCGGCCGGCTCCTTTGTGCAGCAGATCGGCCTCAAGCGGGTGATCGTGGAAATGGCAGTCTTTGTGGTGCTGTGCTTCGGCCTGTGCATGGTGCGCACCGCCCGGCAGATCCGGAAGGAGGAACAGCGTTGAAAAAGTTTGATATCCTGCGCTACCTCCGGCGGTTCTTTGCACTGGTGCTGGCCGTGACCATGGCGGGCACAGTGGTGGTGTGCTGGTACTGCAAGAACAACCAGACCTACACCGCCAGTGTGAACATCAAGTACCTGCACGACGGCATCAAGGACGGCTTTGCCCCGGACGGCACCGCCATGAACGTGGACGAGATCTATTCTTCCAAGGTCATCTCGCAGGCCATGGAGAGCCTTGGGCTGCAAAGCGGCATCAACCTTGTGCGCTCCCACTGCACGGTGGAAGAGCTGATCCCGGACGACCAGAAGGCCCTGCAGGAAGCTCTCATCGACAAGGGGGAAGAGTCTACCTACTTCCCGGACGAATACAAGGTGACGCTGGTGGTGGACGGCAGCCTGGGTGCGAGCTACGCCCGCCGGGTGCTGGATGCCATCGTCAGCAGCTATTCCACCATCTACACGGAGGAATATGTGGAGCTGCCCCTGACCATGAACCCCTCCAGCGGCCTGCTGAACAGCGGCTACGACTATTACGAGTGCGTGGACGTGCTGTCGGCCGACACCACCGAAGTGCTGAACTATCTGGAGGATAAAAAGACAAACTATCCCAACTTCCGCTCTTCGGTCACGGGTTATTCCTACGAGGACCTGTACGACATCTATAAGATGCTGTACGACTACGAAATCCCGTCGCTGTACGCGAATGTGATGACCGGGCCGCAGGTGCGCAACGCCGACAAGCTGTGCCGCAACCTGACCCAGAGCATCGAGAGCAGCGTGCAGAACGAGCAGGTGTATCAGGAGCGGGAAGCCTACCTCAGCGGCCTGATCCAGAACTACTCGGAGAAGAACCGCGAACTGATCAACTACCATTACCACAACGACGCCAACGACAGCGGCACCGACTACATCCTGAAGAACGTAGAGGCCTACGATGACAACCAGAGCAAGCAGATCACCTACGATTCGCTGATTTTGGAGTATGTGGAGATCGACAAGACCCTGCGCAGCAGCGCCATCCGCCGGGCCTACACCCAGCAGCTGCTGGACACCTTCCAGGCAGCCGGCGGGGTGGGCGGCGATGAGGCCTCCCATGCCGCGATCGAGTCGGAGATCAACAAGTACGAGCAGACGCTGGTGGACTACTACCAGATCGTGAACCAGACCAGCATGGAGCACAACCGCTCCCTGAGCGCGGACTATCTGCAGACCACCAGCTCCACCAGAGTGTGGCCCAGCATCAACACCAAGCTGTATCTGGCCATCGGCTTTGTATTCTTCTTCCTCGTGGGCTGCGCACTGGCCGTTGTGGTGGGCCGTTCCCGCGACTTTGTGGAATACTTTATGTATGTGGACAAAAAGACCGGTCTGCCCAACCGCGACCGTGTGGATGCCATGATGGCACGGCTGGAAAAGCAGGGCCTGCTGCCCAGCCACTTTACCTGCATGTGCTTCCAGTTTACCAGCCTGAACCATCTCTCGCGGGAGTACGGTTACTCGGTGGGCAACCATGTCCTGCGGGACTTTGCCGGGCTGGTGGCGGCCCTTGGCACCGAGGAGAGTTTCATCGGTTCCAACGGTGCGGGCCAGATCGTGGGCTTCTTCCGGGAATGCAACGCCGTCAAGGCGGAGGCCATTCTGGAAGTGCTGGACGAGCAGATCCAGGAGTACAACAGCCTGAACCCGGATTACGCCATCGAGTACAGGGCAGCCAGTGCCACCTCGGATGACGAAAAGGAATTCAACATCCGGGATCTGCTGCGCTGCGCATTCAAGAAGCTGCGGGATGCCAATAAGCCGCAGCCGGAGACCGCACACGAGACGGTGTAAAAAAGATAAGGAGGCGGCAGTCATGCTGCAGAATCAACGGGCCTGCCAGCTCGTCCGTTCCAAAACCGGCTGTGAGCCGCTGGCACTTGCCGTGGCGTGGGGTGCCCGCACGGCGGGCCGCTGTGCCGCCGGGGTGCTGGGAGCCGTGAAGCATCAGCGCTTTTCCGACCAGCAGCTGGAGACCTTTGCCGCCCGCGCGCCGGGCATCTGCCCGAAGCCGGTGTGCGATGCCGGGGAGCCCTGCCCGCTGCCGCCGCAGGACGATGCGGTGGATGTGTCGGTGATCGTGCCGGTGCACAACGGGGAGCGCTTTTTGCGCGCCTGTCTGGACAGCATCCTGCACCAGAACACCACTCGCCGCCTGCAGGTGCTGGCGGTGGAGGACGGCTCCACCGACGGCAGCGGGGCCATTCTGGCCGAGTACGCCCGGCAGGGAGGGGTCACCGTGCTGCACCCGGAGCAGGGCGGCAGCGCGGCCCGCGCCCGCAACACCGGTCTGGCCCGGGCGGTGGGCCGCTGGGTCCTGTTTGTGGATTGCGATGACTGCCTGCTGCCGGACGCAGTGGAGACGCTGCTGGCGGCGCAGGCGCGTACCGGGGCGGATATCGTGCAGGGCGGCTGGCAGTATTGCGACGAAGCCGACACCCGCGGTGCGGTGCAGCAGTACGCAGAAGCGTGCTACACCGGCCCCCGGCGGCTGGATGTGGTGGAGCTGCCCGGCACTCCCTGGGGCAAGCTGTACCGCCGGACCCTGTTTGAACGGGTACGGTTCCCCTCCGGGTACACCTGTTTTGAGGATGCCATGATCCATTTCTGGGTCTTTCCGCGGGCGAAGTGCATTGCTTCGACAAAACCTGTGGTATATTTGTGGCGCAAAAATACAATGGGACTCACCGCGACCTCCCAGAATACGGCCAAAGCATTGCAGGCCTACTGGGTGGCTGAAGAAATGCTGGACGGTGCGGTGCGTCTGGGCCTGCCGCAGGATGCGCTGTTTGCCTGTAATCTGATCCTGCAGCTGACTAATTACTGCTATGTGTGTGTGGCCGGTCTGCCGGAGGCGGACCGGCAGACGGCCTTTGCCTGCTGCTGTGTGCTATACCGCCGGTGGACAACGAAGCTGCCGGACCCCCGGATGCTGCCCTATGCCGTGCGGCTGGCGCAGCGGGCGCTGGAACAGGCGGACTATGGGCTATGGCAGCTGCAGGGCAGACTGTTCCAGCTGATCAACTGACCGGTTTACACCGGCACGGAAAGCGAGGTGGACCGCGTGCAGGATGTTTCCAAGATCCTGACCCGGAAATATTACGGCAAAAAAGACCCGTTCCGCAGCCGGGAGTTCCGCCAGCCCCGCTGGATGGAACTGCTGGCGGTGCTGCTGTTCACCGTGTCCGGGCTGGGCGAAGGCAAAAGCATCAATGTGGTGCTGGGCGGTCTGCCCAAGGCGGTGACGCTGGCCTTTGTGGGGCTGGCCGGGCTGGAATTTTTCATCCGGGGCGATTTTGACCGGTTGAAAAAACTGGCCGGGCCGTCCGGGCTGTACATCCTGTATCTGGCGGTGCTTGCCGCCTGGTCCATGTTCATCTGGGTGCGCAACTTCACGGCCTTTACCTCCATCACCCGCGGCGTGGAAAAGATTCTGTATCAGAGCATCGCCACGGTGGTGGCCATCTGCTGCGTGTACCTGTACGGGCGGTTCAGCATCGACCTGTTCACCATCGGCATCTGCTGCGCAAACCTCTTCATCCTGTTCAGCGAGGTGCCCGCCTATGGTGTGGGCGAGAGCGTGAGCTCCCTGCTCACCAGCATCCTGTCGCTGGGCAACAACACCTATGGCTATGCCGAGCGGCTGGAGATCCACGAGGTGACCTTTCTGGAGGGCATCTTTGTGCTGTACTACCTGTTCTTTTCGCCAAAAGAAACCAAGCAGCAGCGCACCCGCAACTGGGTGCTGGCGGGCTGCTCCTTCTTTTTTGTACTGGCGGGCATGAAGCGCATCCTGCTGCCGGCGCTGGTGGTCTCGACCTTTTACATCTGGGTGCTGCGCCGCAGCCATGCCAAGGAAAAGCTGATCATGCTCACCGGCGCGGCCTGGGTGACCCTGTTCTGGGTGTATCTGTATCTGGTGCACACCGGGGCCATCTCCCGGCTGCTGAACGCTGTGGGCATCAACATGATGGGCCGCGATTACATCTGGAGCCTGGCCAAACCCTATTATCAGTTCTCGCCCACCTTCATCGGGCTGGGGTTCGAGGCGGTGGACGCCATGGTCACCCGCTTTTATGAAATCGGCCTCATTGATGTGGCCTACCCGCTGCACAACGACATCCTCAAAGTGTTCGTGGAGCTGGGGTTTCCGGGGCTGTGCTTCTGGTGTGCGTTCCTGTACCTGATCCTGCCCTGGTACTGGACCAAACGCTACGGGCCCGAGGCCGGCATCCTGTATTTTGCCATCCTCAACCCGCTGTCCATGACCTACCTCACCGACAACACAGCCTTTTATTTCTGGTGCACCATGGGTCTGCGCATGATCCCGCTGGCGGTCTGCTGCTTTGCAAAGCCGACGAAGGACCCTGCCGCCCAAAAACAGACATGGCAGCCGCCCTCGGCGCAGGAGGTGCAGCGGCGCATCCGGGCACAGTACCGGGAGAAAGGAAGTTCTTCATGATCCATATCCTGCAGTCGGTCAGCAACATGGACCGGGGCGGCATCGAGTCGATGCTGATGAACTATTACCGGCATCTGGACCGCACGCGATTCCAGTTCGATTTTCTGGTCAACAAACAAAAGCCCGGCTTTTTTGATGACGAGATCCGCGCACTGGGCGGGCGCATCTTCCAGAGCCCGGGCGTAGCCCCGCAGAGCTACCCGGCCTACCTGCGCTCTATGCAGCAGCTGCTGGCCCAGCACCCGGAGATCAAGGTGCTGCACGCCCACAACGAGGCCATGCAGCTTTTTGCGCTGGAAGGCGCTAAAAAGGCGGGCCTGCCGGTGCGCATCGCCCACGCCCACAACACCCGTCTGCCCAAGGACGCCAAGCTGCCGATCAAATGGTTCTGCAAACAGTTCATTCCCGGCGCGGCCACCGATTACTGGGCCTGCGGGCGGGAGGCCGGCATCTACTACTTTGGACAGAGCGCGTGGGATGCCCGGGGCGTGACCCTGCGCAACGCCATCGACCTGGACCGCTTTGGCTATCGGCCACAGGTGCGGGCAAAGCTGCGGGCAGAATATGGCCTGAACGATAAGCTGGTGGTGGGCTGTGTGGCCCGCCTGATGGCGCAGAAGAACCACACCCGCCTGCTGGACATCTTTGCGGCCCTGAAAAAGGTGCGGCCGGACAGCTGCCTGCTGCTGGTGGGCGAGGGCGAGCTGCGGGCCGAGCTGGAAGCCAAGGCCGCCCGGCTGGGCATTGCGCAGGATGTGAAGTTCCTGGGCGTGCAGAGCGACACTTCCGTCTGGTATCAGGCCATGGATGTGTTCGTGATGCCCTCGCTGTTTGAGGGCCTGCCCGTGGTGGGCATGGAAGCGCAGGCGTCCGGTCTGCCCTGCGTGTTCTCCACCGGTGTCACCGAGGAAGTCCTGCTGCGGCCGGACAGCTGCCGCATTTCGCTGGAACAGCCGGACGAAGCATGGGCCGCAGTGCTGAAGGATGCGGACCGCAATCTGCCCGACCGTGCGCAGGCGGCGGCACAGGTGCGGGCTGCCGGGTACGACATCCGGCAGGAGACCCTGCGCCTGCAGCAGCTGTACACCGGCCTGATCGCCAAAAGGGGTGCCACACATGCCTGAGATCAGTATGATTGTTCCGGTTTATAACGTAGAGCAATATCTCCCGGCGGCACTGGACTCTCTGCGGGCCCAGACCTGCCCGGACTGGGAGGCCATTCTGGTGGACGACGGCTCCCCGGACGGCTGCGGGGCGCTGTGTGATGCGGCCGCCCGGCAGGATGCCCGCTTCCGGGTGATCCACCAGAAGAACGCCGGGGTCGGCGCGGCCCGCAATGCCGGGTTGGCTGCAGCCCGCGGCACCTATGTGCAGTTTCTGGACAGTGATGACGCACTGGAGCCCCAGATGGTGGAGGTGCTGTGCCGCACGGCCCGGCAGACGGACGCCGACCTGATTTTGTTCGGCGGCTATGAGGAGCACTACGCGGCCGACGGCACCCGTACCGGCTGCACCGACATTGCCCCGGTTCTGGAAGGGGTATACCGGGGCGACCCCTGCCCGCAGCTGTTCCCGCAGCTGTCGGCCATGTCGCTGGTCACGCGGCAGCTGTTCCGCCGCCGCTGCATCGAAGAGGGAAACTGCCGCTTTACCGATCATAAGATCGCGGAGGACGCCCTGTTTTTCGTGTCCTTTTACCGGCAGCACCTGCACTGTGTGGTGGGCATCCCGGATAGGCTCTACCGCTATAAGCTGCGTGCCTCGGGGTCGGCCTCCCAGAGCTACCACCCGGAGCGCCTGACGGATAACTTTTACCTCTCGGATGCGGTGGAAGCCGTGGCAAAGAGCTGGGGATTAGAAAACGACCCCGCCTGCCGCCGGGCCGTAAACCACAGCCGGGTGCTGGACCTGCAGCTGGGCATCAAGAACGTCTGTCTGGGGCAGCTGAGCTTCCGGC
>UMGO01051614.1_pt1 | contig 15963 bp, 9 predicted proteins | sample 1965301 | NCBI WGS metagenome assembly UMGO01 (sample SAMEA4836074, study PRJEB28245) | human gut metagenome | biome: gut microbiome; material: fecal sample | place: Denmark | collected 2008 | reverse complement strand
GGCCCTGCCGATCACCATTAATGCGGACGGCGGTGGAATCTATTCCATGCAGGCAGATGAGGAAGGTAATATTTATACTGCGGAATTTGAGTGGAATGCCACCGAAGGTGATGACGCTTATACACAGCAGACAACGGTATTGCACAAGTACGATGCATCCGGTACGGAGCTGATGGCACAGGATATCACGGACATCATGCAGCAGGATGAGAATAATTCTTATGTGGGCAGCATGTGCCTGGACGACCAGGGCAGATTTTATATCAGCTCTGATTCACTGATCCGGCTGTTTGGCAGTGACGGACAATTTCAGGGAGCTGTGCAGACGGACAGCCAGTGGATCCAGGGCATGGGAAAGGCAAAAGACGGCAAGGTATACCTGGCTTATTATGACCAATCCGGCAATGTGAAGCTATCCCAGATCGACTTTGACGGCAAAGCATTAGGACAGACGTACGATAACTTCCCGAACACGAACGGTAACGGAGCGTTATGTGCCGGAATAGACAATGATCTCCTGGTCAATACGGATACTGCCCTGTATGATTATAGTCTCGCAGACCAGAAGACTACCGAAATACTGAGCTGGCTGGACAGTGATATTAACGGCAGTTATGTCACCTATGCCGCAGCCACCGCAGACGGTAAGATCCTGGCAGTGGTCAATGACTGGAACACAGGGGAAACTGACCTGGTGAAGTTGACCAAAACCAAGGCCAGTGAGGTGGCACAGAAGTCCCAGGTCACGATCGGAACCCTGTATACCTCCCAGAGCCTTCAGGCAGCAGCCGTAGCCTTCAACAAGCAGAGTAATGAATATCATGTCAATATTAAAACATATATCGATGATAATAACTGGACCGAAACTTCCTGGGCGGATGGCATTACAGCCATGAACAATGATATTACCTCCGGAGCCGGGTGCCCGGATATCCTGGATCTGTCCAACCTGGATGTCAAGGAACTGGCTTCCAAGGGTGTATTTGAGGATATGACACCCTATCTGGAGAAGAGCAGTGTATTAAGCAAGGACGATTTCTTTGAGAATATTGTAGACAGTTATACCTTTGACGGAAAACTGGTGGGAATTCCGAAGAGCTTCACCTTAAGCACGATCGTCGGCAAGACCTCCGAAGTAGGTGATAAGAAGGGCTGGACCATTGACGATATTATAGCCTATGCAGGCCAGCATGAAGGTGCTTCCCTGTTTGAGGGCATGACCAAGAGCGGTATGCTGTACACATTGTTAGCCTATGATCTGGACAGCTATATTGACTGGGAGACGGGAAAGTGCAGCTTTGATTCGGAAGATTTCCAGAAAGTACTGGAATTTGTCAATACCTTCCCCGAAGAGTATGACTGGCAGAATGACGACAGATCTACACCGGTGAAGATCCAGTCCGGTGAAGTGCTGTTAAATATGACAGGCATCTATCAGCTGAACAGTATTCAGGAGGAGGAAGCTATGTTCGGTGAGCCGGTAACCTATATCGGATATCCTACCTCCGGTGGTGGCAGCGGTACTTATATGCAGGCCAGTGAGCTGTATGCGATTACCGCCAAATCCTCCAACAAGGACGGGGCATGGGCATTTATTGAGAATTATCTGAATCAGCCGTTTGATGATTTATATTCCTATGGACTTCCCGCCAGAAAGTCTGCACTGGATGATATGGTGGAGAAGGCACTGAATGTGACATATATGACAGATGAAAACGGTGAGCAGATCCTGGATGAGAACGGGAATCCGATTCCGGAGGATGGTACTTCCAGCATCAGCTACGGAGACTGGGAATATTTCTATCATATACCTACACAGGAGGAAGTGGCAGTCCTGAAGGATCTGATCAGTGTGGCTGAGCCTTCCAGTGCAACCGGTAATGATGAGATCACAAATATCATCACGGAGGAAGCGGAAGCATTCTTCAAAGGCCAGAAATCTGTAGCGGATGTAGCGAATGTCATTCAGAGCCGTGTACAGGTCTATGTAAATGAAAACAGATAAGGAAAGGCTTGATTATCGTGAGCAGGCAGCAGGTGGATCAGAAGCGGAAGCGGCATCACAAATTGGATAAGAGAATGCGGAAACTGAAGAGAAGCTCGGGGCTTTTTATAGCCCCAAGCTTTCTTGGAGTACTTGCTTTCTTTTTTCTTCCTTTTCTGGTTGTGATATTTTATTCGCTGGTGGATAACCCTATCAGCATGAACTTTGTATTTTTAGACAACTTTGTAAGTGTAATAAAAAATGCGGCATTCCGTACGGCAGTGCATAATACAGTGGTATTTTCCGCGATTGCGGTGCCGTTAGCCGTGGTTTTGTCCCTGCTTCTGGCAGTGGTACTGGAATCAAAGCTTCCTTTCCGGAGTCAGTTCCGTACCTTTTTCTTAAGTCCCATGATGGTGCCGGTGGCATCCATTGTATTGATCTGGCAGGTATTGTTCCATTATAACGGTGCGGTCAATGATCTGTTGGGAGTCTTCGGTGTGGAGAAGATCGACTGGCTGAAGTCTGGTTACTCCATTATTGTAATCGTCATTTTATTCCTATGGAAGAACCTGGGATATAATATGATCCTGTTTATGGCAGCACTTGCCAGCATACCCAGGGATCTGCTGGAGGTGGCGAGACTGGAAAATGCCACATCGTTACAGACCTTTTTCTATATTAAGATCCGGTATTTGTCTTCCACCTTTTTGTTTGTGACGATCATGTCCCTGATCAGCTCTTTTAAGATCTTCCGTGAGATCTATCTGCTGACAACGGATTATCCTTACGATTCCATCTATATGCTGCAGCACTTCATGAACAATAAGTTCAAGAGTCTGGATTATCAGACGCTGTCTGCAGCAGCGATACTGATGTCTCTCGTCATGGTCGTGATCATCGGACTTCTGTTCGCAGTGGAAAATCATTTCGGAAAGGATGTGGAAGGCTGATGGAGCAGAAGCTTAAAAAAACTGTTCCGCCTGAACTTAGAAGGGCGATCCGGTTCAAGAAGAGAAAGAAGATATTTGAGAATATGCGCATCAGCATAGCAACAGTGATCGCAGCCTTTTTTGCTATACTGTTTCTGATGCCGATCGTCCTGACGATCACCAATTCTTTCATGTCATCTTCGGAGATATCAGCGAACTATGGTTCGGTATTTGCCACGAATGATAAGGGCGGCAAGGTCTATATTTCCGAAAAAGTGAATTTGAAATTTATACCGGATATCGTATCCTTCAGCCAGTATACTACGGTACTTTTGAAAAGCCCGGAATATCTGCTGAAATTCTGGAATTCTGTGATCCTGGTGGGACCGATTGTGCTGTTTCAGTTGATCGTGGCATCGCTGGCGTCTTATGGATTTGCCAGGTACTCGGGGAAGCTGAGGTCATTGGTATTTTTCTCTTATGTGATATTGATGCTGATGCCGTATCAGGTAACGCTGGTACCAAATTATCTGGTGGCGGAAAAGCTGAATATATTAAATACGTACTGGGCCATCTGGCTGCCCGGGATCTTTTCACCCTTTGCAGTCTATCTGCTGACGAAGTTCATGAAGAGAATTCCTGTGGGAGTCATGGAAGCGGCACAGATCGACGGCGCCGGAGAGTGGCAGATCTATCGGCTGATCTGTATGCCGTTGTGCAAAGGAGCGCTGTGTTCCGCAGCCATTCTTGTATTTATCGATTACTGGAATATGGTGGAACAGCCGCTGATCCTGTTATCCGATGCGGAGACGCATCCCTTGTCCGTATTCTTAAGCAAGATCAATTCCGGAGAGATCGGACTGGCATTCGCCGTGGCTACGATCTACATGGTGCCCAGCCTTTTGGTATTTCTCTATGGAGAAGAATATCTGGTAGACGGAATTACCTACCAGGGCGGTGTCAAAGGCTAGGATCACTGATTTTTGATGATATACCGGCATGGATCCGACTGTCGGAGTACAGATAGAAAGAGAAGTATAGAGGAGAAGCAAGATGAACGAGAACGGTGGAAAAAAGAGAAGAGAATGGGTAAAAAATGCAGCCATTATATTCTTGTCTGTAATGTTAGTGCTGACATTTTTCTCCAACACATTTATGAACTATTCCCTTCCGGAGGTGGCGGCACAATATGTACAGTCCGGCACCATCACGGCGAAGATCCGCGGAACCGGCACGGTGGAGAGCGGAGATCCCTATAATGTGAAGATAGCGGAAACCCGTACGATCTCCAGTGTCCTGGTGAAGACCGGGGATAAGGTGGAGAAGGGAGCTCCCCTGCTGTTACTGGAGGATAAGGAAAGTAAGGAACTGACCGATGCCCAGGCAGCACTGGATAAGGCAATGTTGGATTTTGAACTGGCGCTTCTGTCCGGGGATATTTCCAATTCCGCCTTCCAAAATGTACAGAACGGCAATGTGTCTTCCCTCAATACCTATCAGAGCCGGATCGTAGCAGCGGAAGCGGAAATAGACAAATGGCAGAAGCAGGTGGATGAAGCTACGACAGCTATCAATCAGTTAAAGACCGCACAGGTGAATGTGGATGCCGGCGGAGCTCCCGACACCAGCTCGGAACAGAATAAGGTGAACGTGGCCCAGGCAGCATTAAACAGTGATGAGATCAAGATCGCGAAAGACAAGATTAGTGAATGGCAGGCAGCCCAGGCCACCTGTCAGGCAACCATCGATAAATACAATGAAAAGATTGCAAGTTCGGTATCCGGTAATGGCTTTGTCAATCAGGTGACAGAGGACGAATACCAGCTGGCAGTGCAGAACAGGGACCAGTATCAGTCTCTGATCAATGAACGTCAGGCATTCATCAATAACAATACGGACAAAGTGAAAGCATATGATGAGAAGGTAAAAGCGCTTGCGGATGCCAACAAGGCACTAACAGAGAAGCAGAACAGTAAAACGAATAGTACCAATTCCCTGACAGTGCAGACCCAGAACTGGCAGACCGAACTGGATAAACGAAATATTCAGCTGAAAGCAGCTCAGGATACCAAGGCACAGCTATTGAAGGATATTTCCACAGAGTTGAATCTGGATTACCAGTTAGACAGCCTCAAGAAGCAGAGAGACGATATCGCAAAATTGCAGGAGAATGCGGTAGGCGCCAGCATCGAAGCCCCCATTTCAGGAACCATTACCAGCGTAACAGTCAAGGCAGGAGACGAGGCACAGCCGGATACTGCACTGGTGACCATGCAGCCGGAGGGTAAGGGCTTTACCATGAGCTTCTCCGTGACTAATGATCAGGCGAAGAGACTTTCCGTGGGAGATAAGGCAGACCTGGTGAACTCCTGGAGATACAGTGATATGGATATTACCCTGGCAAGCATCAAGCCGGATACCACAGATCCCGGACAGAAGAAGCTGTTGACCTTTGATATCACCGGAGATGAAGTGACACCCGGACAGTCCTTGAATGTATCCGTAGGACAGAAGAGTGCCAATTACGATCTGATCGTACCCAACAGTGCCATCCGTGAGGACAGTAACGGTAAGTTTATCCTGATCGTGGAGTCCAAGAGCAGCCCCTTAGGTAACCGCTATGTGGCAACCCGTGTGGATGTGGAGGTACTGGCAAGTGATGACACCCAGTCCGCAGTGAGCGGAGCTTTATATGGCTATGAATTTGTCATTACGACATCTACCCAGCCGGTAGAGGCAGGAAAGCTGGTCAGACTGGCAAATAATTCATAAGCGTTTAATCTTACAGGAAGGAAGAAACAGACTATATGTTTCGGATGCAGATACAGAGTAAAAAAAAGTGCATATGGTATTGCAGTGCGGCAGTATCCTTCCTACTGTTCCTGTTATTGAATCTATGGTGTGATCATCTGGTCAATATGCAGGACGCCCAGCAGATGGCCGGACGCTGGAGTGAAAAAAAGGATGTGGCACAGGTCAGCTGCTTTTTCTCCTCCAAAGCGGAAGTGACGGAGGATACCATTCAAAGCTTTGAATATTCACTGAAAAATGTGCTGCAGGAGGCCTCTATTACAGAGACCTCAGAGAATCCAAGTGCCAGACTCTGGGTGGATGCTTATAGCGCAGACGGTAAGATCACCCTGGTGAACGGAAGGAATACACTGGATGCCAATGCGATTGGGATCGGAGGGGATTTTTTCCTGTTCCATCCGTTAAAGCTGATCACCGGCTCCTATTTTTCCGGTAACGATCTGATGCAGGACTATTGTATTATCGATCAGGATGCGGCATGGCAGCTGTTCGGCTCCAATGATGTGGTGGGAATGACCGTATATATTGGCAATGTTCCGCACATTGTGACCGGAGTGGTACGCAGACCCCAGGGCAGAATGGAAAAGGCAGCAGGCTTAACTTCCACGGTAGTCTATGTATCTTATGAGACCCTGGAGGCCTATGGGACCAACAACGGTATCAATCATTATGAGATCGTGATGCCGAACCCTGTGGATGAGTTCGCCTACGGCAAAGTAAAAGAAGGGATCGGTATAGACGAGAAAAACGTCGAGATCGTGGAAAACAGCAGACGTTATTCCCTGCCCAACCGGATCAAAACAATCCTTGCCTTCGGGACACGTTCCATGAACGGCAAAGCCATCATCTACCCCTACTGGGAGAATCTGGCGAGAGGCTATGAAGACATTATTGCATTACTTACAGTATTTATGCTGTTTCTGTTATTATATCCGGTAGTGACCGTTATCTGGTGCTTTGTACACTGGTGGCGCCATAAGGGCTGGACTTTGAAGGATGTATGGCATACCGGTAAGGATAAGGCAGAGCGGGCTGTGGAACGCCGCAGGGAGAAAAAGCACTCCCACAAAGAGAGGGATGTCCTGGAGGAACTGGAACGGGAGCTGGAGGAAGACCCTTATGCTGACAGTGAATTCTCCTGGCTGACGGATGAACCGGCGGAGGAAGCAGAGCCTGCGGATGCAGCTTCGGAAGAGCCGGAGAAAGCGCAGACAATGAAAATGCAGACGGAGGAACCGAAGACACCGGAGGAGACAAAAGAGGAACAGCAGTCGTAAAACAACAGACACAGACAAGAAAAGGAGAGGGAGAATGAAAAAGAAAGGGAAAAAACTGATCAGTATCGCGTTGACCGTGGCAATGATCGCAGGTCTGACTGCCTGTGGAAAGGGTAACGGCGGGAACGGAAACGGTGGCAGCAGTGCGGCCGATGCCAGCCTTGCAAAACAGTATGTATTTAAGGAACAGGCGCTGGATCTCAATATGGATTCAGACAATATGAATATTGACTTGCTGACCAGAAAGGGAGATACGATTTATCTTCTGTTTGAGACCTATGAATATTCCGAGAATGGCAATCAGAGTAAGCTGCATCTTACTACAATGAAGCAGGACGGTACCGTCATCGACACCGTAGAACTGCCTATGTGGAAGGAAGGAGAGGCTCCGGCGACTCCAGCACCCGCACAGGGCGGTGAGGATCCTGTAGATACACCTGCGGATGGAGCGGACGGAAGTGAAGCAATGCCGCTTACAGAGCAGGAGGCCAGCACACAGGATATTGCGGCAGCGGATATGGATGTGGTAGATGCACCGGCAGGGAACAGCAGTTATACTTACACATCGCTCAACAATTGTACGGTCGGTTCGGATGGAAATGTCTACGGAATACGTAATTACTATAGTGAGACATATTCCGACGATGATTACAGCAGTACGAATGATTATGCATTGATCTGCTGGAGTGCGGATGGAACTATCAAATGGGAAGCTGATCTGAATGATATGAATACAGAAGAAAGCTATTCCTGGGTACATAGTATCATCCCCAATGAGGATGGAAGCCTGACACTGCTGTTAAGCGGTGATAAAATAGAGAAATGCACTGTGACGGAAGAGGGTATCACAGACCGGAAGGAGCTGCCGGAGGCAGCAGCAACACTGTTCAACAATGCTAGTTCTAATATCATTACGCAGGATGGCAAGGTGCAGATCATCTATTATGATGAGAGCAATTACACGGATATGTATATCGCAACCTATGATCCTGCAACAGATGAGGTATCGGAGGGAATAAAGCTTTCCTCGACACTGACCAACGGCGGTTATTATAATATGGTGCCCGGAGACGGTGACATCCTGTACTATGCCGATAGTAACGGCCTGTTCAGTTATAATGTGCAGACACAGGAGTCGAAGCAGATCATGAGTTATATCAATTCGGATCTGGCTACCGGCAGCCTGAACAATTTCCTGGTACTGGACGAGGAACAGTTCCTGGGCTTTTACTATGATAACAACGAAGGCAAAATGTGCGGCGGTCTGTTCACCCACGTGAAGCCGGAGGATATCAAGGACCGGATCGTCCTTACACTGGCCGGTAACTATATTGACTATGATCTGAAGAGAAAAGTAGTAGAGTATAATAAGTCCGGTGACACCTACCGTATTGTAGTTAAGGAATACAATACCTACAACACTGCAGAGGATTATACTCTCGGTGTGAAGCAGTTAAATAATGATATCATCTCCAGAGGAATGCCGGATATTCTGGTCGTGGACAGCAATATGTCAATGGACAGCTATATTGCCAAGGGACTGGTGGCAAATGTGGATGACCTTATTGCGGGGGATGAGGAATTATCGAAAAACGACTATCTGCAGAATGTCTGGGATGCGTACCGTGTGGACGGTAAACTGTACTATGTGATTCCTTCGTTCTATATCTCTACTATGGTAGGAAAAGAAGCTATTTTCGGTGACCGTACCTCCATTACCATGGAAGAGCTGCAGACGATCCGGGATACCATGCCGGAAGGAACCGCACTCTTCAGTGATGAGACCAGAGACAGCTTCCTGTATACTATGATGAATTATTGTGGCAGTGATTTCGTGGATGTATCCACCGGAAAATGTGCATTTGATACGGATAATTTTGTGGCAATGCTGACCTATGCAGCCGGGCTGCCGGTAGAATATGGAGAGGATTACTGGGGAGAGGATTACTGGAATAACTATGAATCCCAGTTCCGTGAGGACAGAACCCTGCTGGATGGCATCTCCATCAGCAACATCCGTGATCTGAACGGTACGATCAACGGTGTCTTCGGTGAGGATATCTCCTTTGTGGGCTTCCCGACCGATGGAGACATGGGATCCATATTATGGGCAGGTAACAGGATGTATGCCCTGTCTGCAAAATCCAAGAACCTGGATGGTGCGTGGGAATTCCTGCGCTACTATCTGACACAGGAATATCAGGATAAGATACAGGAACAGGAATACAATCTTCCGGTACTTCGCAGCACCTTTGAGAAGAATGTGCAGGATGCTACGAAAAAGCCGTACTATATGGATGAGAACGGCAACAAAGTGGAATACGATGAGACCTATTACATCAACGGTGAGGAAATACTGCTGCCGCAGCTGACACAGGAGCAGGTGGACAGAATCGTAAGCTTTGTGGAAAGCGTGAATAAGAGGGGATACTATAATGAGGCAATCTCCAATATCATTTCGGAAGAAGCCGGTGCATACTTCTCAGGACAGAAGAGTGCGAGGGATGTGGCAAGTGTCATTCAGAGCCGTGTACAGGTCTATGTAAACGAGAACAGATAAACGGAAGATAGCACTGCGTAGAGCAGAATAGTAAAAGATGGCGGTCTGTTGAAAAACAGGCCGCCATTTATAGTAAGGTGCTTCAGCTAAGGCGGATGGGAATGCCCTGCTTTTTCAGATGTGTCGTCAGGGTAAGCTCCTGTCCGTGCTCCCTTAGCCACTGTTTATAGATCCGGTAATCCGGCATGATGCGCTCGACCATGTTCCAGAAGTCCTTCGAATGGTTCATATGAGTCAGGTGGCAGAGTTCGTGGACTACCACATAATCCAGAGGACCGGCAGGACCGTAGATCAGACGGTAATTGAAGGATAAAGTCCCTCTTGAGGAACAGCTTCCCCAGCGGGTCTTCTGATCTCTTATGGTGATGGAGGTATAGTGCCCACCGGTGAAGCGGTGGTAGTATTCCACACGGTTCGTAAACACTTCTCTGGCAGCATTTCGATATCGGTTTTCCAAAGCCTGCAGCCTGCGGAGCTCCGCAATGGTCAGTGGCTGATTTTCATATAGATTCATGAGAGTGCCTTTCACATACAGGGATGTTGATCCTCTGGGTATCTTTGTAGGTTTGAACAGATTAAATATACTGCGTATGGCTTGAAAAGTAAACGCAGAAATTGTAGAATAGTGCGTGACGTCTCGTGGACAAAACCGTTACAGGAAAGGAAAACAGTAAATTCTATGGGTAAATGTATTTTGATCGGCGCAGGAGATCTCACGATGGGAGAGCTGTCTGTGACGGAAGAAGATTATGTGATCGCGGTGGACGGCGGCTTAAGCTACTGCGGGATCCTGAATGTGGAGCCGGACCTGATCATCGGAGATTTTGATTCGATGAGCGAGCAGGAGAAGCTTGCAGTGGAACAGCTACAACAGACCGTTCCGGAGAAGATCTGCCGCCTGCCGGAGTGTAAGGATGACACAGACATGCTGGCAGCTATCAAGCGGGGGCTGGAGCTGGGCTATACCGATTTCCGTATTTATGCGGCCACCGGTGGGAGATTTGACCATACCCTGGCGAATATCCAGTGTCTGCTGTATCTCAAAAATCACGGTGCGGTGGGGTACCTGGTAGACGGTACGGGAATGGTGCTGGTACTGCAGAACGAAGCCGTGCATTTCCGGAAGGAGCTGGAGGGCACCATGTCGCTGTTTGCCCTGACGAAGGAGGCAAAAGGCGTGAATATCCGCGGCATGAAATATCCTTTGGAAAATGCCGTGATCACCAACGATTTCCCCATCGGGATCAGCAATGAATTCCTGGGAGAGGAAGCGGAGGTGTCCGTAGAGGACGGTGAACTGGTATGCATGATCCGGTACTATGAGGATGAAGTATAACCATGTAAGCCGGAATGACCGCCTGCGGCAGTAAGTCCGGTGATACCTATTCCTTCAAAGTGGGGAAATAACAGTTGAAAAACGGAAAACTGACGATCAGAGAGGTGGCACCGAATGTCCACCTCCTTGGTGTTTTTACGAAAAAAATCTTTAGAAAATCTTTCGTTTTTTCAGTAGTTGAAATTAGGGATTATAACGTAGAATCAGAAACAGACAGGGGAGAGGATCCCCTTGCCGCATGCGGCAGAATGAGAGGGAGTCATGGAGAACAATAAATATCATATTCTCATCGTGGAGGATGATAAGGAAATCCGGGATGGTGTGGAGATTTACCTGAAAAATCAGGGGTATCAGGTATGGAAAGCTGCCAACGGTAAGGAAGGACTGGAGATCGTAGCACAGGAGGAGATCCATCTGGCTATCCTGGATATTATGATGCCGGTGATGGACGGTGTGACGATGTTAATGAAGCTGCGGGAGCAGAATCACGAGTTCCCGGTGATCATGCTGTCCGCCAAGTCCGAGGAAGTGGATAAGATCATGGGATTAAATATGGGGGCGGATGACTATGTGACCAAACCCTTTACGCCGTTGGAGCTGTTGGCGAGGGTGAATTCCCATCTGCGCAGATATTCCAAATATCTGACGGCAGTCAGTGGGGAAGAACAGGAAAAATCCCATGTGTATACCATCGGTGGACTGGAACTGAACGAAGAAACCGTGGAAGTGACGGTGGACGGAGAAGCAGTGAAGCTGACTCCTATGGAATTCAAGATCGTGCAGCTCCTGATCAAGAACCCGGGCAGAGTATTTTCCGCGGATGAGATCTACGAGCGTATCTGGAACGAGAAAGCGGTCAACACCGATACCATTATGGTACATGTGCGGAATATCCGCGAAAAAATCGAGATCGATCCGCGAAATCCCAAGTATCTGAAAGTGGTATGGGGCGTAGGATATAAGATCGACAAACAATAAATGCGGCTGTGGGAAACAAAGCGTTTCGGCAGACAGAGGGAAATGACCGGAGAGGTGTAAGAATGGAACAGGTAACAGAGGCTGTGAAAGCGGAGACAACGGAAAAACGGGAAAACCGAGAAAACAGAAAGCCTGCAGTAAAATGGCTGATCATCGGACTGATTGTCAGTCTGGCAGCTTCCGGCATTTTTACCGCCTGCTACGGAATCTTCGAGCGTAGAGCGGAGAGCAGGAGGAACGAACAATACATTGAGGATCCGCTGGAGACGTCGAATACGATTACTTATCTGTATCAGAACTGCTATCTGCTCTACCGCGATCTGTACAACAAAGAGCATCAGACTTCCTTAAGCTATGGAGAATTATATATGCAGTCCACGGAGGGGAATGAATGGCTCAATGATGACCAGAAGCGGGCAGAAATGGCGGACGGAGATACGGAGGACCTCACCATACCGGAAGGAGAAGATCTCGAAGACTATGTAGCCCAGGGAAGCTTTGCAGTACAGACCAGGGAATACCTGGAAGAGCACTTCAATACCCTGGAAAGCTCCTTCAGTCAGTTGAATAATTTGTATGATTACAGGATCCGGGATACGAAGACCGGAGAGATCCTAAGCAATCTGGCGGATACGGATATCGTGGCGGAGGACCAGAGCTTTTATCTGACTTTTGTATTTGACGCCTATGGAAATGATGCCACCTTAGGGAATACGGTGATCGGATCGGATACGACAACCCTTCGCAAGACAGCGGCGGAAGTGATCCGTAATTGCGGTCTTACGCGAATGGTGGATGCCAATATGGGCAATGTGATCGATGCCGGTCATAATACCATGTTCCGGCTGGAAATGCCGAAAAATTGTGAGATCACCTTCTGCATTTCCAGACAGGCGGCACAGAGTCTGGGACAGAACGGTCAGTATATTTATTATGATCAGGACATGAACAATGTCAGTGTTTACTTTTCCATGGGAGATCAGTATACATCCTACTATCTGTCCGGATGCCAGCAGGTATTTCTGCTCCTGACATTCTTGATCTTCCTGCTGGCGCTTGTATTGCCGGGACTTGGGGAAGAGAGAGCCTGGGAGAAGGTGGTTCTGCTGAAGCTGCCTGTCGAGGCGATCGTTGTGATCCTTGTGGTGATCGCCGGCATTGGAAGTGAACAGGTGGTAGGACTGGTATCCTGGGTAAGGAGCGGTCATGCGCTGAACACGGTTTTACAGGGAAACAGTGCGCAGATACAGATGTTGACCACAATACTGACCTATGCATTAAATGTTCTGGCAGTGGCAGCCTTGTTTTTCATTGCTTGGTGCCTGGGTGTGTCCCTGCGGGCAATGCGCACCATGGGAATACGCGGATATTTCCATGAGAGATGTCTGTGCTATATGCTGGTTCCTGCCTGGAAAAAATTATGGCAAGGGATCAAAAAAGTGTGGACCGTCGGACGTGATAAGGTGGTGGATGTCTATCATGATGCGGAGCATTTTGATGTCACAAAGGATGCTAAGAAGCTGATCCTGCGGATCGTATTGTGGAATGCCTTGATCCTGGTGGTGATATGCAGTCTGCCGCTGGGAGGACTGACCATCGCAATCATCTATTCTGTGATACTGTACTTTCTGCTGCGGCGCTATATCAGCAAATTACAGAAAAAGTATGGTTTGTTATTAAAGGCCACCAATGAGATCGCCCAGGGCAATCTGAATGTGACCATTGAGGAAGATCTGGGCGTGTTTGAACCCTTTAAACCACAGATCTACCGGATCGAGGAAGGCTTCCGCAATGCGGTGGCGGAGGAAGTGAAGAGCCAGCGGATGAAGTCGGAGCTGATCACGAATGTATCCCACGATCTGAAGACGCCACTGACAGCTATCATTACTTATGTAAAGCTGCTACAGGAGCCGGGAGTGACGGAAGAACAGAGGAAAGAGTACTTAGAGACGTTGGATCGTAAATCGTTGCGCCTGAAGGCATTGATCGAGGACCTGTTCGAAGTCAGCAAGGCAAATTCCCAGAATATCACGCTCGACATCCGTGATGTGGATATCGTAAGCATGGTGAAACAGGTCGAATTCGAGATGGAAGATAAGTTGGCGGATGCCGGACTGGATGTGCGGATGAGCATGCCGGAGGAGAAGGTCATCGTGCCGTTAGACAGTCAGAAGACTTTCCGGATTTTTGAAAATCTGTTTGGCAATATTGCAAAATATGCTCTGCCGGGAACCAGAGTCTATGTCAACGGTTTTACGGCAAAGGATGAGGTGACCATTATCTTAAAAAACATCACAGCGCAGGAATTATCCGTATCGGGAGAGGAACTGACCGAGCGATTCGTCAGAGGGGATGCTTCCCGTAACACAGAAGGAAGCGGACTGGGACTGGCAATTGCAAAAAGCTTTACAGAAATTCAGGGCGGAAAGTTCCGGATCGAACTGGACGGAGATTTATTCAAGGTGGTGCTGATCTGGAAGGTAAAACAGGAGAATAAGGAGCCGGAAAATGCTAATTCAGCCCAAATGGAGAATAAATAACCCAAGATAATGATATTAAAATAAATCAATAAATTAAAGCAAAAACATCCGTATTTATGTAGAAATAGGTTAAATGCGGATGTTTTCAATTAGATATTAGTATGCTACAATGTATCTTGTTCGGAGCCGGATGATGAGAGAAAAAGCAAGCTGGTTCATCGATACGATTCGGATAGTTAAGAAGTAGGAAGAGAAAAAGGAGCCGTGAATAAATGGGAATGACAATGACACAGAAGATACTTGCACAGGCAGCAGGTCTTACGCAGGTACAGGCAGGACAGCTGATCGAGGCACAGCTGGATCTGGTGCTGGGCAACGATATCACCAGTCCGGTGGCAATCAAGGAAATGGATAAAATGAAGGTACAGGGAGTGTTTGATAAGGATAAGATCGCACTGGTACCGGATCATTTTGTTCCCAATAAGGATATTAAATCTGCGGAGCACTGCAAATGTGTCCGTGAGTTTGCAAGACGCAATGAGATCACCAATTATTTCGAAGTAGGAGAGATGGGTATCGAACATGCACTGCTTCCCGAGAAAGGACTTACCGTAGCCGGAGATGTGATCATCGGTGCGGATTCCCATACCTGTACTTACGGTGCGCTGGGTGCATTTTCCACCGGTGTGGGAAGCACGGATATGGCAGCCGGTATGGCTACCGGCAAGGCATGGTTCAAAGTACCTGCGGCGATCAAATTCAATCTGACCGGCAAACCCGCAGAATGGGTCAGCGGTAAGGATGTGATCTTACATATCATCGGCATGATCGGTGTGGACGGTGCACTGTATAAGTCTATGGAATTTGTGGGAGACGGTATTGCTAATCTGTCCATGGATGACCGCTTCACCATTGCCAACATGGCTATCGAAGCCGGCGGTAAGAACGGTATTTTCCCTGTGGATGAGAAGGCTATTGCTTACATGAAAGAGCATTCGAAACGCCCCTATAAGGTATTTGAAGCAGATCCGGATGCACAGTACGATGCAGAATATACCATTGATCTGAGCACTTTACGGCCTACTGTGGCATTCCCGCATCTGCCGGAGAATACACATACTATCGATGAGATCCACGAGATGGAGCCCATCGACATTGATCAGGTAGTGATCGGATCCTGCACCAACGGACGTATCGACGATCTGCGCACCGCAGCGAAAGTACTTGCAGGCAGACATGTGGCAAAGGGAATGCGCTGTATCGTGATCCCCGCCACCCAGTCCATCTATATGCAGGCAATGGAAGAGGGACTTCTTAAGACCTTCATCGAAGCGGGAGCAGTGGTAAGTACACCTACCTGCGGACCCTGCCTTGGCGGATATATGGGTATCCTGGCGGAGGGAGAGAGATGTGTCTCCACGACTAACCGTAATTTCGTGGGACGTATGGGACATGTAAAGAGTGAGATCTATCTGGCGAGCCCTGCAGTGGCAGCAGCCAGCGCTATCACCGGCAAGATTTCCTGCCCTTGTGAACTGAAATAAAATAAAAGAGGTAATAGAAAATGAACAACGCAAAAGGAATAGTTTTCAAATTCGGGGATAA
>UMGO01036479.1_pt1 | contig 15978 bp, 13 predicted proteins | sample 1965301 | NCBI WGS metagenome assembly UMGO01 (sample SAMEA4836074, study PRJEB28245) | human gut metagenome | biome: gut microbiome; material: fecal sample | place: Denmark | collected 2008 | reverse complement strand
GTCGTGGCCGGTGTCCCCGCCCGCGTCATCAAGATGCGCGACGAGAAGACCGACAGCAAGACCGGCCTGGAAGAGGGCCTGCGCCAGCTTTAATAGTTACGGCGTTTTACCAAACGCCGTAACGGCCCGACGCTGCAAACGCCCCTAAGCGGCAATCTGACGTTCAATCGTCGGGCGCGGACCGAAGTACGCTTCCCTCCTCTTTCACGTCACCTTGCTCGCTTAGGGGCGTTTTCGCTGACGTGAGCTCAACCTGCGGCGCAATGTCAGCCACCAAGCCGAAAACAAAAAAGGCCGAAGTCCCAAAAGGCTTCGGCCTTTGTTTTTTGCAACGTCCAAGAGCAGTTTATCGATTCTCAATACTTCCGATGTTCTTGAGCTCGATGGAGATGAGGCCGTTGGGCTCGTTGACAAACTCGATGTACTCAGAGTTCGAACCCATCTCGGCCGGGAAGCTGATCTCGATGCCCGTGTCGGTACGGATCTTGTGGTTGCGCACCGCCGCGCGTTCGACCTGCTTGCGCTCCACGGGCACACGCTCAGGCACCTTCTCCTCAGTCAGTGCCGCGCGCACGCTCTCCTTGATGACCGGCTCGTCCTCAAAGACCTCGTCGACGATATCCCAAGGCGGCAGCTCCTCGTCATCCTCGACCTTCTCGGCAACAGCAGCCTTAACCTTGGCGAGCGCTACGGCCGTATTGGCACCGTGCTCCTCGGCGACTTCCTCGACCACACGCGTCACGGTGTCGATGACCTCCTTGCCCGATACGCCCGTGTCGCACTGCAGCAGGCCATCGGGGATAAGCATACGGTCCTCGCCGGCGATCTTGCGTTTCTTGTCCACATAGCCGATCTCCATGGTGCTTGCACGCACGATTGCATAGCTCGGCACCTTTTGCGAGGGATTCGGCAGAATGGCGTAGTGGCGCGCAATGTCGTTGCGCACCTCGCCCTCTTCGCGACCTACCTCGTGCATAAAAGCCTGCTTGGAGCCCAGCAGCATCACGGCAAACCAGCGGGCATCCTCATCGTCATCAAAGTCCGCCACAAGCACGTCAGTGGACTCGGCTTTCTCGGCCTTGGTAAGTTCGGAAGAGATGAACTCCGCAATCTGCTGAGACAGGTCCACGAACTCACGCTCACCAAAGAAATAGCCCTTGAGCTCGCCGCCGAATGCGGAGTTCTCGGCAAACGTGGCGCGTTTATTGTCGGCCGAGGTGCGTGCGCGGCGCAGATGCGTGGTCACGAAGTTGCGCACGGTACGGCTCTCGATATCGAGCTCTCGCTGGCTCATGACGTTGACGGCAGAGTCAAAGTCCAGGATATGCAGAATCGCGTGATTGATTTTCATATACGGCATTCCGTTCTAGATCGATTTCGGCACGAACCAGTATAGCGGTCGAGCCCGCCCCAGGCGCATCGAAGATTGGCGCATCGGGGACAGGTTGCTTTGTATCAATGGCTAGCGCAGGAGCTCGGACTGCCAAGCCTCGAGCTGTTCTGCCAAACTCTTGCCGGCAGCGGGCACGTCGATCTGGGGTCGTTTGGGCAACAGTGCGCATTTAAGGATCGCCACGATGGTCTGCGAGATAAAGCGTCGCGTATCTTTGTCAAAGCCTTGCGCAGCCTGGAGCATTACGGGCAGACTCTCACGCAGATTTCCTGCGATATCCGCAAACCGTTCGGCGTCCGTAGCCTCAAACACGGAGAACAACGCATCTACAAAACGCTCGCGCTCGCTAGGTGACACTGCAAGCAGCATCTCGCGAATGGAGCCATCAACGTATCGAGCACCGGCGGACAGGCGCTCACAGTATACGAAGTCGCAACCATCAACCACCCAGCTAAAGGGATTGTGCTGCAGCAGGCTGAACTCGGTGCTCTCAACGATGGCATAGTCCTCTTGTGTCTCGAACATCATGCCGAAGATCGACGACCGAGGTAGCGTCTTGTCGATTCGACCGGAAAGATCGGCAAAGGCGTTGCCGTTCAGAAACTCCTCGACGAACCCTGGACCATCATGGGAATACGCCCGTTCGATTCGCTCACGGGCGACATCGGAGCACATCGCCGCACCGTACACCGCAAGGTTTCCGCCCTTGGAATGACCTCCGCACAAAAGCGGCCCGTCGATCGCATCCGCCGCCTCGTCCACATAACGCGCCGCGGATTCCTGGGCCGGCACAGGACACCGGAACGCCATGTTAAAGTCCTCTTTCCAGCCCACAATCGTGCTGTCGGTCCCCCGGAAGGAAAGATAGCTAAACCCCGCCGGAAACCGGAACGCCATGGCTGCAAACTGCTCCGTCGCCACCACATCGCTCACGGCACGATAGCCGCAAACGTGCACGCCGCGGTATCTGGGATTTGCTGCCACGGCCTCCAACAAGGCCCTGCTTCCCTCTGGGTCCCACAAGTCGTCAATCATGTCCCGGTAGCACTCGGCACGCAGCAGTTCGCGTACGTCTAGGCCCTGCCAGTTCGTCAGCCCCGCCATATCACCCGGCAAGCGCAAATAGGACAACCACGCAAAGACCAGGCTATCCACCGCGCAGAACGGCCGCTCCTCAAAGGGATCAAACGCCGTCTGGACATAGGTCAAAAAATTAGGCGAATCCGACATGGCCCTCCCATCAACTATGGTGCATTGGAGTCAGGTTACTTTGCACCAAAAAGGCGCCCGGGCCGTGTGGACCCGGACGCCTTCATTGTAGCTTTTCGCTCTAGCGAGCTTGATTTAGCAGGAGAAGTCGACGCTGTCGATGATGTCCTTGAGGGCCTTGGCGGAGACGGTGAGCTCATGCTGCTCGTCGTCGTTCAGCGGCACGGGGACGCGGCAGACAACGCCGTCGCGGCCAACGACGGTCGGCATGGAGATGGCAAGATCGGACAGGCCATACTCGCCCACCATGAGCGAGGAGACAGGCAGAACGGTCTGCTCATCGCGCATAACGGCGGTGCAGATGCGCTTGACGGCCATGGCGACGCCATAGTAGGTGGCGTGCTTCTTCTCGATGATGGTGTAGGCGGAGTTCTTGACGTCCTCGGCGATGCGCTTCTCGGCAGCCTCATGCTCCAAGTGGCCGTGAAGCTCACAGAAGGTGTTCAGCGGAACGCCGGCAACCTGAGCGCTGGACCAAGCGACAAACTCGGAGTCGCCGTGCTCGCCCATGACATAGGCCTGGACATCGCGCGGGTCAACCTCGACGTGGGCACCAAGCATCTGCTGCAGGCGGCCGGTGTCGAGCACGGTGCCGGAGCCGATGACATGGCCCTCGGGCAGGCCAGACATCTTGATGGCAGCATAGGTCAGAACATCAACCGGGTTGGAGACGATTAGCAGAATGCCGTCGAAGCCGGACTTCTTAATCTCGGGAATAATGGACTTGAAGATGCTGACGTTCTTGTTGACCAGGTCCAGGCGGGTCTCACCGGGCTTCTGGGCAGCGCCAGCAGTGACGACGATCATGGCGGCGTCGGCGACATCGGAATAATCGCCGGCGTAGATCTTCATCGGCTCGGCAAACGTCATGCCGTGCGCGATATCCAGGGCCTCACCCTCGGCACGGTTCTTGTCCACGTCGATGAGGACCATCTCGGAGAACAGACCACTCTGCATCAGTGCGAACGCCGAAGACGAACCGACGAAACCGCAGCCGACAATAGCGACCTTCTTCTCGTTAACCATTAGAAACTCCCATCTCTCTCCACAAACAAGCCGCCCGGGAACGACCCGAGCGGCTTGTCGTAATCCCAATACATCCAATCGGGACTTTGATTATGCCCCTATTCGCAGCCAAAAATCGACCGTTTACCGAAATTGTTTGCAGTATTCGTAAAATAACTGCACGAAATCGGTTTCGAGCTATTGACGAGTCGAAATAGGTTTCTAATACAGGCCCGCCTCGCGAATGGCCTCGACAGCCAAAGCGATCTGATCGGGCGGTAGGACCAGCGCCATGCGCACGTGTCCCTCGCCCGAAGGACCAAAACTCGCGCCCGGCGTCACCACAACGCCGGCCTTCTCCATGAGCTCCTCGCAAAACGCCATGGAATCGGTGCGACCACCGGGAAGCTTGGCCCACACAAACATAGAGCCATGCGCGTTGGGACGCTCCCAGCCCAGACCCTCAAGACCATCGCACAGGGCATCGCGGCGCTCCTGGTACTTCAGACGCTGCGCCTCGACCTCATCGCGCGGGCCATTAAGGCACGCGATGGCGGCCTTCTGGATCGGGAAGAACATGCCAAAGTCAATCTGGCTGCGCAGCTTGGCGAAGGCCGAGACCACATCCTCGCGACCGACCAAAAAGCCGATGCGGGCACCGGTGACGTTAAACGACTTGGAGAGCGAGAAGAACTCCACGCCCACCTCGAGCGCACCGGGATACTGCAAGAAGCTGCCGCCCGGCTCGCCGTCGAACACGATGTCGGAGTATGCGTTGTCATGGACGATCAGCAGGTCGTGCTCGCGGGCGAAAGCGATGATCTCCTCGTAGACCTCGGGCGTGCCCACCGAGCCCACCGGGTTGGCGGGCAGCGACACGATCATATACTTGGCACGATCGGCCCCCTCGGGATCGATCCCCGCCACATAGGGCAGGTAATTATGCTCGGCAACCAGCGGATAGTATTCGAGCTTGGCATCGGCGATCTTGGCACCCGCCTCAAAGACCGGGTAGCACGGATCGGGAACCAAAATAGTGTCGCCCGGATCGAGCAGGGCCAGGCCCAAATGGCCCACGCCCTCCTGCGTGCCGTTGCACGACTGCACCATGGACGGCGTGATGCCCGAAACGCCAAAGCGACGCTCATAGTAATCGCACACGGCTTGCTTGAGTTCGGGCAGGTCGCGCAGGGCATACTTCCACATCTCGGGATCTTGGGCTGCCTGCGTGAGCGCCTCGACCACGTGGTCGTACGGCTTAAAGTCGGGCGTGCCCACGCTCATGTTGTAAATGGTCTTGCCCTGAGCCTTCAGCGCGAGAAGCTTGTTGTTGAGCGAGGCGAAGACCTCCGCGCCAAAGCGGTCGAGACGCTGCGATGCCTGCATGGTGCCACCTTTCGATATGAAAAACGCGGCGCTCCGACAAGAGCGCCGCGCGATACGGGCCATCAGATTGCAAAAGTGTAACGCTTGCAACCCCCGTATTGGTTCAATTTAGCCAACCTTAGTCAACTGGATTGAGCGCGTCGATCTGCGCAAGCCACAGACGCGAGCTGGCGTCACTCGGCATACGCCAATCGCCGCGCGGACTGAGCGTCACCGAGCCCACCTTGGGACCATCGGGCAGGCAGCTGCGCTTAAACTGCTGGGCAAAGAAGCGACGGTAGAACGTACGTAGCCACGTGTGGACGGTCTTGGCGTCGTAGACGCCCTCGAAGCTCTTGAGCGCCATGCGGTAGATCTTGCCCGGCTCAAAGCCAAAACGCAGCAGGTAATAGAGGAAGTAGTCGTGCAGCTCGTACGGGCCCACCAAATCCTCGGTCTTCTGCGCAATCTCGCCGTCGCCCGTGGGCGGCAGAAGCTCGGGAGATACCGGCGTATCGAGGATATCGAGCAAGACCTCGGCAATGCGCCCGCCAAAGACATCGGCGGCATAGCGCACCAGATGGCGCACAAGCGTCTTGGGCACGCTCGCGTTGACGGCGTACATGCTCATGTGGTCGCCGTTATAGGTAGCCCAGCCGAGCGCCAGCTCCGACAGGTCGCCCGTGCCAATGACAAAACCGCCAGCCTGGTTGGCCAGATCCATCAGAATCTGCGTACGCTCGCGCGCCTGGCTGTTCTCGTAGGTCACGTCTTGGACGGTCGGATCGTGCTCAATGTCCTTGAAGTGCTGCTCCACGGCCGCGTGGATCGAAACCTCGCGGAAGCTCACGCCAAGGTCGCGAGCGAGCGACTCGGCATTCGACTTGGTGCGATGCGTCGTGCCAAAACCTGGCATGGACACGGCTGTGATACCAGTGCGCGGCAGCCCCAGTGCATCGAAGGCACGCACGGTCACAAGCAGCGCTAGCGTGGAGTCCAAGCCGCCCGAAAGGCCGATAACCGCAGCCTTGGTACCCGTGTGGGCAAGGCGGGTCTTGAGGCCCGCAGTCTGCAGATCGAGGATCGTCTCGCAGCGCTCGGCCAAGTCGCCGTGGTCGGCCGGCACAAAGGGCGCGCGCGGGAAAACGCGGTCGATATCGCAGGCATCGCGCAGAACAGGTTCTTCGGCCAGCACGACCTCAAACGAAAACTCAACGGTCGTGGCCTCCGACGCATCGTCCGTGCGCGTCCACGTCGTCGAGCGACGGCGCTCGGCAACCAGGCGGTCAAGATCGACATCGGCGATGGCCATATCGCAGGTAAGCAGTTTGGTCGCCGCCAGCTTAGAGCCGTTTTCGTAGACGAGGTTCTCCCCCGCAAAGACCATATCGGTCGTGGACTCGCCCTCGCTCGCATCTGCATAGGCATAGGCACAGTACAGGCGCGCACTCTGATTGGAGATGAGACTGCGGCGATAGTCTGCCTTACCGATAATCTCGTCCGAAGCCGACGGGTTGAGAATCACCGTCGCACCGGCAAGCGCCATCTCGGTCGAAGGGGGCGCCGGCACCCATAGGTCCTCACAGACCTCAACGCCCAGCACCATATCCTCGGCACCTTCATCACAGCAGCGGTAGACAAGCCCCGAGCCCAGCGGAACCGGACCCTGACCGGCAAACTCGACCCACACGGGATCCGCAGGCGCCGGAGCAAACCAACGGCACTCATAGAACTCGCCATAGTTGGGCAGATACTTCTTGGCCGTGAGGCCCAAAAGCTCGCCCGCGCAGCACACGGCGGCGCAGTTGTAGATATTCTCGGCCACCGCAACGGGAAGACCAACGGTAAAGACAATCGGCAGCTCACGAGTCTCATCGAGGATATGCACCAGAGCAGCCTCGCAGGCATGCTGCAGCGTGCGGTTATGGAACAGGTCGGCCGCGGTATAGCCGCACAAGTTGAGCTCGGGCAGCACCAGCGCGCGAACGCCGCGCTCGGCAGCCTCGCGAACAGCTGCCAGCGCAACCTCGGCATTGCCCTCGACATCGGCCACGCGAATCTGCGGCGACGCCGCCGCCACACGCAAAAAGCCATCGTTCTTATTAGCCGAAACGCAGCATTGCCTTGTTGATCTGGACACTGGAGGCCCCTTCTACCCTGAGATTCAGTCTAACGGACGTTCACATATCTCTAACTAGCCAAAGCAACCTCCCAGTTTACTGAGAGGCCAACCCGTGCTAAGAGCATGTATTTCAAAAATATCTTTAATTAAAAAAGGAGAAATCGATAATCGACTTCTCCTTTAAGCGAGGCGAGTAAATTCCGAAACTAATGGCAGAATTTATCCATGTAGTCCTCAAAGTCGAACACTTCTACCACGACGCCCTCTTCCTGAAACTCTTTCAGTTGCTCCAAGAGATCTTTGTTAATAACGTCCATGCAGAAACCTCCTCTATCTAATTAATTGTAGTATATCTGCTTTCATGCAATTATCAACCAACTTGTTTAATTGCTCCTCGTTTGCCGATAGTCCCTCTTTTTTCAAAATGTCGCGCACCTCGTTCTTAGTAATCGGCTTTTCAAACAACGAAAGCAAAGCGAACGAAAAATCATTAACCGCACACATTCTATGGGTGGCACAACTCAGCAGTACTCTTAACCCCTCTTTTGAGCGTCCGACTTCTTTCACAAACGAACTTTTAACCAATTGAAAACCATTATCGTGCATTACATAATCGGCATCGATATTTGTATTCAGCAATCCATAATGCAACAGTTCTTCTATCGCCCTTGTCAGCTCGAGATCGCCCTGATCAAGGATAAGAGAAATGCTACAATCGGCCTCCAATAAACGGGCCAACTTAAGGTATACCAACTGGGAAACAGCATAGACATGATGGTATTCAGAATTATAGAAGTAAGCAAATGGCTCAACGAGCACGACAGAGGTCTTGGAATCCAGCCAGATTCGATCAGCTGGATTTAGACTAGTTAGTCGTCGCTTTACTTTGGTCAAATGTCCCTTATACCTGACAGCGTGAATAGAATCTAGGATCCAGGTCACCTCTGAAATATGGAGCCGCTGGGGCAAGTCAATTGTGTCGCTACCGTTTATGACCTCTTGCATATAAAAATCAATATGATGCTCATCAGATAAGGATTTTGCTTCATTTAAAGTTAAACCAGTGCCTGAAACATAATCCACTTCGAGGCGCAAATCCTCATATTGGGACTTCGGCATTACAGAGACACCATACTTATCGGGATGATTCCAAACATCCGACCCCATAACGAGACCAAAATTCGTAAATCCTCTCGTGGAATATGGAACACCACATACCTGTTTTGAATAATTCAAAACATTCTCTGTATAAGCTAAGGTGTTCAGAGCCTCTTCTTTAGTTTCGGTCGGAAAGCCAATCATAAAGAATAGATGAACAGGAATACCCGCATTGAGACAATCATGGATATTACGATCAATCCAATCAACTCTCGTATTCTTCTTCATTAGATCAAGAACTCTTTGGTTGTATGACTCGAGGCCAAACTGAATCTGCCTACATCCACTTTGGTATATCTTGTTGAAAACGTCTGTACTTAGGGTTGGAGAGAACCTCGTTTCTCCATGCCAGAAAAACGTTTTTCCCGATGCGTTTATTTCATCCGCGAGTTGCTCCATTCTTTTGCCTTCGAATGTTTCATCCACAAAAGAGAAAACTCTCGTGCCGTATTTTTCATTTAACCGACACATTATTTCAAATACTCTCGATATAGGCATCTTTCGGTAACAACCACCGGTAGCACCGGGAATGGTGCAGAAGGCGCAATGATTAAAACACTGCCTAGAGGAATAAACCGGCAATATTAACTCAGGCATGAAGTATTTAGAAAGGGCGAAGCCATCGAAATCGGGAACTGTATCGTTGATAAATGTTTGCTCAATCCGATGGTTTTTATATATCTTTCCACCTTTAGCATGGCAAAGGTTTGGAACACAGTCGAGATTGTCATCACCAGAGTCAAGAGCCTCAAGAAGACGTGCAAGCGGCTCTTCGCCGTCATACATCATTATCGAATCAATGTATTCAAAAAAGGGATGCCATTCTTTCATGCAGTCATCTGCTAAACGAGTAATGTAATTGCCGCCCAATGAGACGTGTTTAACAGATGGACATTCTTCTTTAATCAGTTTCGCTAACGTAACTGCAGAAATCAATTGGAAACAGCCGCTCACCGAAATCCCAATAAACTCGATTTTTTCCCTCTGAATACGCTTAAGAAAGGCAGTTTCATAGAAGGAAATAAACGGATTATGCAAGGTATCCGCAAGCGATTTCATTATTTCTGGTGTCGAATAATAATCATAGGGCAGATCTATGGAGTTGAACGTGTATTTAACTCCATATGAGACGTGATTTATGATATAGAGTGCATTTCTAAAAATGTTTTCAGCATATTGTCTTTCTTTTAGATTAAAGTATCTCTTCGATCTGAAAATATCTTTTGCCTCGTCAACATTAAGTGCTGACTTTTGTATCAACTCGATTGTTAATTGAACATTCGAACTAAACGAATCCTTTGATTCCCGATATCTTTTACAGCACTCTTCGACATGTCTAAAAGATAGGAGGTCATCGTAAAATTCCACGTTTAAGTCAACGATGTCAACTTTATATTGTTCAACCTCTTGAAGATATGACTTCAAAACAGGCAAGGCAAGATACGGCCCCACTGGACTCCATCCTGGGGGAAATACTAAAAGCGTTTTAGGCATATCAACGTCACATCTTTCGCAAATAATTCAATTGAAACACAACTACCATCATAATTGAAAATACACCAAGTCCTGTAACGAGAATTGAGAACATCGCGATGCTCGTGAACAGCGAAACAAGGAGTGTTGAAATAACAACAGCAACCGATTGCAAAGACTCCCTAATTGAAAACAGGCTTATCGATTCAGATCCGTCTCTCGCCAAATCCTGCAGCGATGTTATGAGAAGCACATCTTGAATGGCGTTTCCGGCACCGACGATAAAAAGGAAAATAAACGATATCCCAGACGCATAGCGATAGCCAAACGCCAGATACGCACCGAGCGCAAGATACGTCACAAAACAATATGATTTAACGCAATCGGAACCACTAATTAAACGACCATATATTGTATTTCCGAACAACAGTCCGATTGTAAGACTACTCTGAAGGAATCCGTATTGTATCGATGACGAGTCAAATTGCAATTGCGCAATAGCTGGCAAAAGAGAATTCAGAGAGCCGAATGCCACGCCACTAGAAATATCGATTAATAGGAAACCAATTGCCAAGTGCTTCGCGCTAAGATCACTAAATGCAGTCCTGTTTTTTTCATTTTTGCTTATCCCCTCTTTATCATTAACCTCGATAACCGACGGAACATCTCGCAGCAACCAGAACGACGCGGCAAAAGAAAGCGCGTCTAATGCAAGAACAGCCTCCGCCCCAAATTGAGCGACAACAAAACCGCCGGCAACTGGCCCCAGCACCATCATCAAATTCTGCAGAAACCCAAACGAATTATTAATTACGTCGCGATTGATACTATTCGTATTGGCTCTTAACAACGAGTAAAAGCAGGGCATTTCAACCGTTCGGCAAAGCGATACCGCGCACGTAATAGCAAACATACTCCATTTACTATCAACAAAAATATAGCAAACGAATAATCCCGCGCGAATTAAGTCTGCCAATCTCATGGCCTGCAGTGTCCCGATACCCATCTTCTGAGGCAGCTGCGCGAGCGCAACTGAAAACAGAGAGGGGGCAAATCTGCAGCAGACCATCAAAGCAGTTGCAGAAACATCGTGAGTTACCTCGTAAATCAGCATTGGCAAAGCAATATTCGCACACCAATTGCCTATTTCGCTTATCCCTCTAGCAATATATAGGACCCGAACCGGACGGCTAGCTCTCAATACCGTGAACATCACGATTAACCTCGTATTTCAGGCCTCGCTCATCCCTTAATAGGAATCCATAATCAACCAAGTACCGCCTCAACACGGCATAATCAGGATAGAGCTGTGACAGCACACGATTAACCTGAAGCTCCGTATAACTTGTATTTAATTCAAAGAAAGAGACGGCCCATAGCAGCATGATTCTTTTATAGCTTTCCTTTTTTGGAATTGAAACCAGCTCGCCATTCTTGAGAAATCGTTTTTTAAAGTCTATTAGCTCATCCATTCACATCCTCCATTTCATACGCATCTAATACTAAAAATGCATACGCTTTAGGTCATCGCATTCGGCTTCTTTATTCGAACTAAACTCGAACTAATCTAAATTATTTGCTCAAACACTCTTCGAAAGCTCGTTTTTCACTCTGAGTAAAATGCCCTTCCCAGTCAGTCCACGAACAGGAAGGCAACTCACAGCGAGCGGAGTCGAAGCCCTCTACCGTCGGTCGCTCAAAATGCACGATAACCTTTTCGATATCGCCATCTGTAATCAGGTCAGAATGAATGACCTCGGTACCGTCTTCGAATGTCATATACGGGTACATCACGTAAACCACCTCGCAATCGTAAGTCCAGTTTAGCATCAAGCTATTTCGCCAAAGACAGCAAGCCCCCTTGATGAGTTGATGGTATCTGTTAAATGTCACGTACGATTCACATCTGGTGGGTACCCTGATGGCTACACGAAACGAAGCAGATTTACACCGGGAGGACCCCGTATGACAACCAGGTACACCGACGCGCCGCGCACGCGCGTCATGACGCCGGCATCGCTCAACAACGGCGTGCACGAAAACCACTCCATCGGACAGACCATGGCCATCGCGCCCAATAAAGGCCTGTTCGACGATATTTCCATTCCCCAGATCGTCGCCGGCGCCGCAGCTGCCGCCACGAGCGTCGCGCTTGCCTCCAAGATCGGTATCGCCGGTTCAGTAATTGGTGCCGCCGTGAGCTCGGTCATCACCGTTGTGTCCTCGCAGGTCTACCGCCACTTTATCTCTGCCAGCGCCGAAGCCATCAAAGGTACGCATGCCTCTGTCGACTACCCTGCCGGCGCCTACGAGCCCGTTGAGTTTAATGCCGAGGAGCACCTGGGGGGCGCCGCGACTACGCAGGAGATGCGCCAGATTGCGGGGCGAGCGACCACGGCGCGCGTCGCCCCTAACAGCCTGCGCGCCAAGGCCGCGGCAGAGCGCAGCCAGACGCAAAAGAAGGTCATCTTCTTCTCGATCGCCATCGCCATCGTCGCGGTCATCGCCTGCACCGGCGCCATCCTTATCACCACCGCCGGTGAGGGTCTGGGCGAGCGTCCCGAGCCAATCCTTTCGTCGCGCACGGCCGAAAGCGATGCGGATAGCTCCGGCCAATCGCAAAACCAACAGGACAACTCGCAGGGCACCTCCGCATCCACCGACTCGTCCCCGAACACCCCCGATCAATCGCAAGGCGTCGATTCCTCTGTGAACAACAGCGGCACGCAATCTGGCACGACCGACTCAAGCCAAACGACTGACGGTTCGCAGCCGAACACGGGCGGCCAGACGAGCGACACCACGTCGGGAACGGGCACAGCAGACGGCAACAACAGCAATTCGAGTGGCACCACATCGGGCACGACATCTGACAGTTCAAGCCAAGGCACGACATCGGGCAACTAGGCGCTGCATCCCCAGATAGGCAACCTGTACAACGGGCGCGAATCGATATCGGTTCGCGCCCGTTTGCCTTGGACGCCGCCATGGCAAACGCTATGCGATGGTAAGATGCTTTACATGTGTAAAGAGGAGATTTGCCATGAGCAAGACAATAGTTAGGCCCACGCTATCGCTGGGCAACCACATCTATCTGTATCGCCTGCCGCGCGATGCAATCGGATGCGGCAAGCAAACGTTTATGACGCAGGTCGAGGAGGCGCTCGCCGCCGGCGACATGACCGCTTATGACCTAGGCTTTGAGTCCACGCGCGAGCTGCTCGAGGAGCTCGACGACTGCATTAAGCTGACCGTCTTTAAGGGCGGCCGCCTGTATGCCACCGTCATCGCCAACGAGGCCTGGGATACCGCCCTTGCCAAGGGCGAGGACAAGCCCAAGGCTGCCAAGGGCGCCAAGCAGTCCTACAAAAAGAAAAAGCGCGGCGAGAAGGACCTCAAGGCCGTGCGCCCCAAGCACGTTAAGCGTCCCGAGCCCGAGCCCGTGGCTGAAGCTGTGCCGGAGCCCGAGCCCGAGGCAGAGATCGAAGTCGCTATTGAGGTAACGGCAGAAGCCGAAACCGAAATCGCCGCCACGACCGATCCCGAAGTCATATCCGAGCAGGAAGCCACTGCGGAGCTCAACGAGGCTCCCAAGTCGACAACCGAAGAAGCCGCTAACCAACCCGAGACGTCTGCGTTCCAAAATAGCGATGTCTTTAGCGACGAAGCCGAGGACGATCAGCCCAACGATCAAGACGCTACCGAGTCGACGCCGGAGTCCGAGGCACCGCAGCCCGCCATCTCGCTCACGGTCGTCTATGACCCCGAGAACGCCAACGCCGGCATCACCACCATGGCATCCACGCCCATCGAGACAAAGTCGAGCGTCGAGAATGATAGCGCGACGCAGGTTGAGGTTGAAACTGCAGCAGCAGACGCGCCCGCCATCGTGAAGCCCGCAGATTCCACGACCAGGCCGGAAGCGACGCCGGAGCCCGCACCCGTCATCGAATCCGTGCCCGCCGCTGCTTGCGACCAAATTCCCGCACCGGCACCGTCTCCGGCCCCCGCTGCAGCACCGGCCCCCGCACCCGCAGCACCGACCATCCCCGAGGACTTCCCCATCGATTTCGCAACCGAGGTCTTCTGCCCCGGCCCGCTTCTGCACCAGCTGTCGACCTATCTCCCCTACGGCGCCGACACGCTCGGCATCGTCGGCGAGTACTACTGGATTGCCCGCGAACGCGGTACCATCGAGGCCGCGCGAAACCGCGCAAGCTTCCCCCTGCGCTACACGCAGGCCGGCGAGCGCCACGAAGTCACCGTGCGCATCCGCCACAACACCACCGGTGGCCTCGGTGCCGCCTGGGTCATCGACAAGGTCAACGCCCCGGCCGAGTGACAAAACGGCCCTGGATAGCCATTGACCATCCAGGGCCGTTTGAAATCAGACCTTTTGGCTGTCATCAGCACATATAGACACCAGAGAAGCAAGCTCCTCCTCAAGTTGCGGAGCAAAATACCTAAAAGAAACTTGTGCTCCAATCGGTATCGACTCAATCATATTCGCAGCATTATCTGAAACACGGTACGATGCAGTTTCACCTGTCTTTAATTCCTCTATTGAGCAGACAGCGTCTTCAGCATCAATCGACCTAAGCATGCCTTTACCTTGCAACATCACATCGGCATGCCCACCAGCTATTTCCAATGAATCTGAGTTTGTCACAGACATTTCTCCGGAATCTCCGCGCGGCATCTCTTCTTTTGTTGAACAGCTCACCAATAAAGCCATCAACACCAAAGACAGGACTAAACGAATCGTCCTACTTCGAAAAAGTCGTTCCATAAGTCCACGCATAATAACTCTGATCATACTTCAGGAAGGATAAGGATGAATTCCAGCCGTCCGCTATGCCAATCATCTGCCTTGTCTCTCCAGTTTTCTTACCAGTAAGTGTGGCGTAAGCCTCCGCTGTTACAGAATGGGCTGATCCGTTGTACAAACTCGCATGTAAAACACTCGGTCTATTAGAGTTAATCTCATTTTGAATGTTCGCGATAGCCGGGGAGGAGACAGTGCGGGCGATAAGATTACTCCCTCTGCTTGCGCAGTAATTTGTAAACCCCGTTGCACAGGTTGAAATCGGCGTTCCGCCCAAAACAACACCGGGAACAGTCTGTTCTTCATCGGAAAGAGCATGGGTATTGGTGTAATTCCATATCTGCATATATTGCGAAGGGTCGCTATATAAATTGGCAATGCCATACAGTTCCGCAACGTTCGAAAAAGCTGTCACCATACAAGCATAGTGGGCGGTAAGCCTCTTAATCTCGCTTTCATCATATGACATAAACTGAGAAATGGAACGAAATCCAGATACTGTGTAATCCTGCATTTGAGTTGCGTAAATTACAACATCGTTCCAGCTTGAAGGTTTATTCGATAAAACGACAGGCCGTCCTTCTATGGAAACAGCCGGGATTGTTCTTCCGCAATTTGTTGTTATTGAACCGTCCAAAGATTGCACGCCGAATTCGAATGGATTGATCATTACGACTGGGTTATTGAAAGAATAAGACTCGACACCAAGATCTCCTCCCCGATCCATAGGGCTGACTAAGCCGTCTCCAAAACGATATCCCGTAAGTATTTCATCATCTGAAGCATCTAAAACCAAATAGCCCGCGGCCCTATTGGATGTCACAACCGGAACAATGTAACCAAGCGGGAACCCATCAACATCTATAAAAGGAATAGGGTCAGAAGGCGTATACGAATAGCCGAGGAGTCCCTTTATATATTTATCGGCAAGCTCTTGCGCAATTTCAGAAGTAAATTGTATCTGCTCACCATCAATATTGCCCGTCGAAGCAAAAACCTCTTTCGGACGTGCGGCTAAGGCGACAATTGAAGACGCGACAAGTTGCAGAAAACGACGACGCGAAAGCATATGTTCTTCTTTCTAGAGAAGCGACTTATAAGATACTCCTATTCTATAATCTTTTTTGTAACGTTACAGCACTGGTTATATTTCAATTCGATTTGCTTATGTCCTTGCAACCCAATGCGTCTTTACGTTTTAAACGGAATTAGAAAATCACTCATAGCAAAAACGAGCTTTAATCCCAAAGAGATGACTTTGATTATGAATCAAGCCAGCAGCCCTGACATAGCTGCAATGCAATTGCTACAAGAAAGGCCGCCCTTGCTGGCGGCCTTTCTTCTTGTTGCTAGTCGCGCGTCAGCTTA
>UMGO01043766.1_pt1 | contig 16136 bp, 15 predicted proteins | sample 1965301 | NCBI WGS metagenome assembly UMGO01 (sample SAMEA4836074, study PRJEB28245) | human gut metagenome | biome: gut microbiome; material: fecal sample | place: Denmark | collected 2008 | reverse complement strand
CATCTTGGGATCCTGGAGCACGCGCCCTATCCGTCTTGCACGCTGGAATTCCTTCATCATAACGATGTTCTTTCCGTTGAACACCACCGCGCCGGAATCCGGCTCAACACCGCCGCAGACCACGTTCAGCATAGTGGTCTTGCCGCTTCCGTTGGAGCCTACCACGGAGATGAAGTCGCCGTCTTTCACATCCAGGGTGAAGTTGTCAAACAGCTTGTTTTCGTCCACCGTGCCGCGATTGAATATCTTCGTGATACTGCTGAGCGCCAGCCTGCTCTTGGAATCCGCAGGCTCCGGCTTTCTGCCGAGCGCCACGACGAGCTTCTTCAGCTCTCCGCCGCCGAGCACCAGCGCGATCAGGAATATCAGCGCCTTCATCAGGTTGTTGTAATCCGTGGGAAGTCCAAGGGAAAGCACGATCTGGTACGCTGCCTTGTACACCAGGCTTCCGAGGATAACCATAGTGGTGCCTTTCATGAACTTCACGCGCTTGAACAGGCTCAGTCCGATAATGACGGAAGCCAGTCCGAGAACCACCATTCCGACGCCCATCTGCTGGTCGGCAGAACCTTTATTCTGCGCAATAACTGAACCTGCAAGAGCAGCGAATCCGTTGCCAAGAGCAAGACCGAATATCTTGATGGTGCCGGGGTCCTTACCGAGCATAACGGTGTATTTGTCGTTCGCACCCGTCGCCCGGAGGAGAAGTCCGTGCTTGGTCCTGAGATACAGATCAAGCAGGAGCTTGCACACGATGACGATGACCAGGGAGATTATAGCCGTTCTGATGTAGAATCCGCCGACGCTCTTCGGAATGTAGGAAGCCATGCCGGAATTGAAGATCGTATCCTAGGTGAAGAACGAAGCCACGGCGCCGCCGTCAGTCCCTGCCTTGAGGATCACCAGGTTGACGGAAAGCATCGCGGTGTACATGATGATTCCGCACAGGAGCGGAGTTATGTGCAGCTTGACGTGCATGAGTCCGGTGAGAACGCCTGCCGCCATACCTGCAACGAAGGAGATCACCAGGCTGAGCCAGGGATCCACGCCCTTCAGGATAAGCACGCCGCTGAGCACAGCGCCCAGCGGAAACGTGCCGTCAACCGACAGATCCGGAAAGTCCAGAATGCTGTAAGTGATATACATTCCCATCGCGAGGAGCGCATACATAAGTCCCTCGTTTAGAATGTCAAGCAGAATGTTTATAACCAGTGTCATTTCTTTCCCTTTCCTGAACCGCCGGTGAAATCACTCCGTAATCACGCTGCCTCAGCGTCGGAGTTTGTCGTTACCATCTCGGCATTTGCGTAATTCTCGGGTACTGTGAATCCGAACTTCTCCATTACTTCGCTGTTGATAACGGGAGTGCCCTCGGAGATAGTACCTACTGCCATGGTCTTGGGGTCTGTGCCGTTGAGGATCTCAACGCCCATCTCAGCGGTCTTCTTGCCGAGCGCGATGTAATCGATGCTGATGGAAGCCAGGCAGCCGTTCTTTACCTGCTCGACCTCGGAGCCGTAAACCGGGATACCAGCCGCATTAGCCTTCTCCAGTACGACGGAGAGGTTGTTTACAACGTTGTTGTCGGTAAAGTTGTTGATGCAGTCCACCTGGGAAGCCAGAGTAGTGGCAGCCTGGGGGATATCAGCAGCGCTGTTCACGCCGGATTCAACGACCTCAATCCCCTTGCCCTCGCATACAGCCTTGAAGGACTTCAGCTGTGACAGGGAGTTAGCCTCGGTGTTGGTGTAAAGCACGCCGATCTTCTTTACGTCCGGCTGGATAGCCTGGATAAGATCAACCTGAGCGGAGAAATCCAGAATGTCGGAGGTACCGTTGCAGTTCTCGATACCTGCGTCAAGGCTCTCTGTCAGACCAGCAGCCACGGGGTCGGAAACAGCGCAGAACACCATCGGGATATCGGACTTGCTTGCCGCGGAATAAGCGGAAAGAGCCGCCGGAGTAGCTATGGCGTAGATCATGTCATAGCCCTTGGAAACAAAGTTTGCAGCGATGGAGTCGCACGCAGCGCCGTCGCCCTGACCGTTCTGGAGATCGATGACAACGCCGTCCTCGCCGTAAGCCTCTACCAGACCCTGTCTGATACCCTCGTAGCAGTTATCCAGTGAGGGGTGCGCAGCGTACTGAAGCACGCCGATCTTCTTTGCGTCAGCGGAAACGGAGGTGTTCGCGGAATCAGCAGAGGAGCTGGAATCCGCAGCGCTGTCGGAATTGTTGCCGGAAGCGCAGCCGGTAAGCGCCAGGGTCAGCGCCATAGCAGCGCCGATAAGCTTTGCAAAACTTGTCTTTTTCATGATGGTTCTCCTTTTGTCCTGTGGAAGTATCCGGAAAATAAAAAAGCCCGCCCCATAACATGGGACAGGATTACCTGCGATACCACCCAAATTCGCCCTTTCGGACGCTCTCGCCTGCGCACTGCCTTTCGGCAAAACGCTCCTGCTGTAACGTGCAGCCACGTCGCCCCTACTCTGCCTGGAATATTGCGCGGCAACGGAAGCTTTTATTGCTCCGCCCGGAAACAACACCGGCATTTCAGTTTGCCCTCGCAGGTCCATTCAGGAAAGCTTACGCACCGCGCTCACACCATATGCACGGCTCTCTGAAGCGCATCGGCAGACCCTACTACTCCTGCTCAACGGTTTATGTGCTTTTATGTACATCGTTATTCTACCACACAAGTCCCACTTTGTCAAGGGGTATTGGAATTTTTTTTATCGGAAACGACGAAATCGACAAATATCGAAAAGGTTACTTGACAAAACGACGATAATATGTTAACATAAGATAACATTGAGGGAGTAGTCGGCTGGGTTCCAGCGATATGTCAACATACTGACGCATGACGTCTGGCATATCTTGATTGACGAGACTCACATACATCACAGCCGGCAGCGGCGGAGTATGTGCTCTCTCATTATGTTCCATTAAAACAGTGAGCAGGCACGACGCCTGCTCTTTTTTATGCCGGCAGAAAAGGACGGATAAATTTATGGGACTTGTAGAACTGCTTCTTCTTGCTGTCGGACTTTCGATGGACGCATTCGCGGTGTCAGTCTGTAAGGGGCTGGCGATGGGCGATGTCAGACCGCGGCACATGCTGATCTGCGGAGCGTGGTTCGGCGGATTCCAGGCGCTTATGCCTATGATAGGATACCTGCTCGGCTCCACGTTTGAAAGCTTCATCAACGCGGTTTCCGGCTGGGTGGCTTTCGGACTTCTCGTGCTCATCGGCGGAAACATGCTCCGCGAAGCCCTCTCCAACGAAGAGGAGAAGGAAACCAACAAGATGGACGTGAAAACCATGTTCCTGCTTGCGCTTGCCACCAGCATTGACGCCCTCGCCGTCGGAATAACCTTCGCCTGCGTTCCGGTGCAGCTGTTCGCCGGGACTCAGCTGCTCAACACCGTCTGTTCCGTGCTGATAATCGGAGCCACCACCTTCGTTATCTCCTGCGGCGGAGTGAAGATCGGCGGCATATTCGGCACAAAATACAAGACCGGCGCGGAGAACGGGGGGCATCTAAGGGATATGGTCGCAAACCCGCATTACAAAAGGAAATGTAGTGCCGCATAAAAACGCAGACCATACCTAAACAACGAATAAAGGACGCTTTTCAACGAAGGGCGTCCTTTTTCTTACAATAAAATAGTTGGAATGCCTATGGCAAGGTCTATGCAACACTACCATATTAAAATAAGTACATCGGAGAGTTTGAAACAGCTCTCCGATTTTTTTGTATCCAACCTCGCAGGAAATTTCCGAAATTCAATAGCTTTTTCTGCGTTTTATCCGAAGATTTCTATGCGGGATTGTTAATTTCGGAAGAAATATCGGACTATTGCACAAGAAATCTTATAAAGATTGGTTCAATTCACCAATACAGAAAACTTGTTTTTCTCGAAAATCAAGAATTTCAAAAACGAAGGAGATATTACCTTGAACTATGAAATAAATCCCACCGCACCTCGATGTAATGCGGTTCGGTGTTTCGCATATTGGGACGGGAAATGCTCTGCCCTGACCGACAGCCACTTCAAGGCAGGCTGCCCGTTCTTCAAAGATAAAGAGCAAAAGGAACTTGAAGATTTGCGGTGTGAGGTTAGGGTTCGGCAATGGAAAGCCAAACAGGATAAGAAACGTTAGAATTTCCTGCCTTATTATACAACTTGTGGTATATATTTTTGTAGAAGCATACGAAGTTTTACCGAAAACCTTGTTTATTTCCACAAACATATAGACTTTAGCGCTTTAATGTGTTATAATATACTTGCAAGGGAAAATTAGTACACGCAAGCATTTTGAAAGGAGTATTTCAATGGCACAGTTTAAGAACAGCGAACACGAGGAAAGGTACTACACGGTTCTCTCCAAGATGAAGTCCACCGACAGCTACCACAGAGCGGTTGCGTATCTGTTCACGCTCGACAAGGACTGCTCACGGCACATTGACGATGTGTTTGATTTCAGAGGTGACGCAATCAAGCCCGACGGTCTGAACTGCGGCTGGCAGACAAGCACCTCAATAAGAACCACACGCCTTGCGTTCAACCTCTGGAACACCTACATTGAAAAGGGCGGGGAAAAGCGGTTCACTCCCGACGATATTTTCAACTCAACCTACGCTAAATACTACTTTGAGGCAATCAAGCTGCGTTATCCCGAACACGATTATTAAGGTTAAACTCCTCCAAAGGATTTAACAGTGCGGCAAAGGTAGCTCCTTTCGGGTGGGGTTTCCTCTTTCCCCACCCTCGCCGTACATATATAAAAAAGAGGTCAATTCAGAAAAGAGGTTTACTATGAAATCAATAGCGTTTTATAACAACAAGGGCGGGGTCGGCAAAACCACCTCGGTAATCAACATTGCGTATGAACTTTCGGGCGAAAACAGTGTTCTGGTGATTGATGTGGACGGACAGGCTAATTGCTCACGCTTCTTCACCGAGGAACTGAAAACCGATTTAGCACAGGAAAAGGCTCGGCAGATGAAAGAAGCCTTTAAGCGCTGGCTGTGGGACGACCCTGCACGGCGAGAAAAATATGTTGAACGGTATAACAATCTGTTTAACTGTATCGTCGGCAGAAAATTTGACGGCTCACATCAGACCTTTCCGGGAATGTCACCGTCAATCAGCCTTAAACCTCATCAGCTTGACGCAGTTATGAGAGCGAAATTCGGCGGCAATACGCTGTTGGCTCACTGTGTAGGCGCTGGTAAATCATTTGAAATGGTTGCCGCCACAATGGAGAAGAAGCGGCTCGGTCTTATAAATAAAGCCTGTGTTGTCGTACCGAAGCACCTTGTCGGTCAAATGGCAAACGAGTGGCTGCGGCTCTATCCGCAGGCAAAAATCCTCACCGCAAGCGAAAAGGATTTCGACAAAAACCACCGACAGAAATTCATCGGGCGGTGTTGCACGGGCGACTATGACGCTGTTATTATGTCCTACGAGCAGTTTGAGAAAATCCCTATGTCTATGGAGTACCGCAGAGATTTCATTCAGCGTGAGATTGATACTATGCAAAGCGGTATCGACGAGTTAAGCGGCGATTACCGTTCACGCTCAAACAACCGCAGTTCCATAAAGGATTTAGAGCGTGAAAAAAAGCGTTTGGAAACACGCTTACAGAAGCTCATTGAGGGTGGCGGAAAGACAAAGGACACCTCTCTGACCTTTGAACAGCTCGGCTTTGACAGCCTTGTTGTCGATGAAGCCCACAACTACAAAAACGGTTTGGTGGTTTCAAAAATGAACAGGGTTTCGGGAGTGCAGACTACCCCTGCACAAAAGTCGGAGGATATTCTTATGAAAACGCAGTTCCTCAATGAGAATTACGGAGAGAAGAACATTATTTTCGCCACGGGAACGCCCGTATCAAACTCTATGACGGAGTTATATATAATGCAAGCGAGCCTTGCTGATTTTTTTATCCAAAACGGATTTGAAGCAGAGCTGACGAGAAACGAACTCCACGTTAAAGGCTACGGTGGTTTATACATAAACACCGATACCAATGAGTGGTACTGCTTCTCGCAAGCAGACAAGCACGGCGGCAGAAATGCAATAAACTGCCTGACCGATATACTCGGAATGGATTTTAAGACCGCCGTTGAATCTCTCACGGGAGAAAACATTTCCCACGGAGTTTACAAACCAACGGAGCAAGCACCACCTAAACCGAGAGAGCTGATTATCCCCGAACGTGCGGAGAGTATGCGTAATGTGTTTGCCTATCTCTGCAAAGCTCGGAAGATTGACAGCAAAATCGTGAGCGACCTCGCACACAACGGTATGCTCTATCAAGATAAAAGAGGAAACGCTGTGTTCCTCCACATAGACGATAACGGCGAGATACTCGGAGCGGAATTGCAAGGCACGAACACATATCAGCGGTTTAAGGGAGTGGCGGCAGGAACAGCAGACAGCGTGTTCTCCCTCAAAGTCGGAACGCCAAATAAGGTTTATGTCTTTGAGAGCGCAATAGACTTGCTCTCGTTCCGACAGCTTGCAAGTACGAGCAAGCTGCAAGACAGCGTACTTGTTTCTATGGCAGGGCTAAAGCCGAGTACACTTAAATCTTTTGCGGAGCGTGGCTTACCCCTCTATGCTTGCGTGGATAACGATGAAGCAGGCAAACGGTTTATCTCGGAGAACAACCTCATACCGTGCAACAAGGTTTTAGCTGACAGCGGAGTTAAGGACTTTAACGAGCTGCTCCAAAAGACCATTAGCACCCGTGAGCTGATAGATAAATCTCAATCGGCTCAAAATTTACCTACCGAGCCGAGCAGGGTAAAACCGCCGCCGCACTCTCGCAAAGGTCGGCGGTAGAGAAGATAAATTTCCGAGGTCGGGAATTTTATCTCCCTGCTCTGACACAGGTAAATTTTAACAGCAAGGAATTTTACCTTGCCTGTGTTACCACATAAAAAAAGAGGTGCGGAAGATTTTATCTTCCCAACGCTCCGCAAATCCATTTTGGAGTTTCGGAGTTTAAGTCGCTGACCGTGGGGTCAAGCGAAAAGGGGTTTTAGGGGATTATCCCCTAACTCAATGCCTTATTGTGAAGCTGTGCGTAACAATATGGCTATTGAGTATAGCCTTATTGATTGAAGCCGAAAAAATAGCCCCAAAATCAAACACCCAAAAATAGCCGCACCGCAGAGGTAAATGGCGGCAACGAAAGAAGGAGGTATCAGACTATGAGTGAGGTAAACGGCAAGACACTCTCCATTTCCTTTAGGATAGACGAGGGGGTAATCGAACACAACAACAGAATTTTCATCGCCAAGAATGTGGACGGCGAACGGGTACAGGATAACATTACCTACTGCCGACAGGACATCAGAGAAAAGTATGACGAGCTTTTTGGACAGGCTCTCGCAGAGTACAATGCTCGGCAGAAACAGTCAAGCCGCAGAATACCCGACTACTACGAACATCTGAAGAAGTCCTCAAAGGGCAAGCCTTATTATGAGATTGTAGTTCAGTTCGGTGATATGGAAAGCTGCGGTCAAGGGTCGGGTAAGTGGGAAGAAGCAAAGTTGATGTTGGACGATTATATGCGTGGGTTTGAAAAGCGAAATCCTAACCTAAAGGTATTCAATGCGGTTATGCACCTTGATGAAGCTACCCCACATCTGCACATTGACTTTATACCGATAGCCCACAAGGTCGAGCGTGGGCTGTCCGTTAAGGTGTCGATGAAAGGTGCGCTCAAAGAACAGGGCTTCACCTCGGCGAACAGATTGCAGAACGAATGGGCGGCTTGGGAAGAACAGGAGCGCAGTGTTATGACCGATATTCTCCACGCTCACGAATTGAGCCGTGATGTTAAGAACGTTCGCCGTGAACACTTAACCGTTGACGAGTACAAACACCACGCCGCACAGGTAGCCGAGATTAAAAAGGTCAACGCTCACATTAACGAGCTGAAAAAGAAAAATCCCACCGACCTGACGGAGAGTGAAATCGAGCTTATCAGAAATCAGAACGATGTTATGCGCTCCGAGATACAGAAGCGTGACAAGGAGATTTTCACGCTCTCCCGAAAGCTCGGCGCAGAATTTATCCCCGTTGAAATCTACTCCGAGGACAAGCTGCAGTTTGTGGCAGCCGAACTCTCAAAGGCAGGTGTTCCGTTTGTCGAGGAAGGAACAACGCTCCACATTCCCGACTATGCACAGAAAACCGCAGCGGCTATTTCGGCTTCTTACCACCCGATTAAGTCCGAGGGCGTCCGTGAGAAAATCAAGTTGGAGATAGACAGACTTGTGTACTCGTGTGACAGCTTTGAGGATTTGCTTGCCAAGCTGCAGGAGCGTGGTTATGAAATCAAGCGTGGCAAGCACATAGCGGTCAAGCCAACTTATGCGGAGCGTTTCGTCCGGCTGAAAACTCTCGGTGAAGCATACTTACCGAAAAATCTTGAACAGCGTATCGGTGACAGAGAGATGTTTACGAACGCAGTCCGTGCAAAGTTTAAGACCGCCAACACGGTTGAGAAGAAATTCCACGTTACCATTATGGATATGACTATCGAGATAAAGCAGTTCAGACTTATGCCACGCAAGGACAACAGCAGGCTCATCTATGCTTATCAGAACGACGCTAACATTAACTACCTCTCCGAACAGCTTGCCACTATCGGGGAGTTTGGTTTCAGCTCACGGGAGCAAATCTATGGGAAGGCAGACGAGCTGAAGCGGAGCATAGACGAGAAAAACGAAAAGGTCAAGAGCCTTACAGCTGAAATCCCTACTCTTAAATCCGACATAGCGCAGTTACATTATCTCTTTTCAGCTGTGGCGAACACCTCAAAGCCTGACGCTATGACGCAGATTAAACTTGCGGCGGCGCAGGAAATCGCTGACAAGTACGGAATACGCACCGAGGGAGATATATCAAGTTTGGAGAAGCGGCTGAAGCTCTTACCCAACTATATCTCCTCAATCAAGGACGAAATATCCGAGGAGCAACTCAAGCTGAAGCGTGTGTCCGACCTCATAGCCGCTTATGAGAAAATCGTTGAGGGCAACTATATCGACAACCTCATCAGAGCGCAGAGGGAGAACAACAGGTGTTTAGCTCCTACGAGCGAAAAGTCAAAACCCACCCTTGACATTTCATAAATTATACGCTAAAATAATAGCAAGAGGTAAACTGTCGGAAAGGATGATAATGATGCTGAAAATAGCTGTGTGTGATGATAACGAAACTATGCTGAAGGTCTTGACGGACAAAATCGGCGAAACCTATAAACAAGACAGCATAGCGTTTGAAATATGCTCATTTCTCTCGGGGGAGATTTTTCTGAACAGCCATAAGGAACACATCTTTGATGTGGTATTTCTCGACATTGATATGCCGGAAATAAGCGGATTTGATATTGCTGAACAAGTGAATAAAACCGGCGAAACGCTGATAGTTTTTGTTACCTCGCATGATGAACTGGTATACTCGTCTATTAAATTCCGACCCTTCAGATTTATACGAAAATCTTATCTTGAAACAGAATTAAAAGAAGTATTAGTAGCTGTAAATGCTGAGTTACTGAAACGAAACGCTGCAAGGAAATATGCGTTTCAGACAAAATCAGGAGCAGTTTTTGTAGATTTGGGTCTTGTTGAATACATTGAAATATATAGTCATTGGCTATCGGTACACATCAAGAACGGCGAATGTTTAGAGTGTTACGGAAGTCTGTCTGATATGGAGCATGAACTGAGCAATTACGACTTTGTCCGAACTCATAAGAGTTATCTTGTCAATTGCAAATATATTTTTTCAATCGAAAAAAATCAGATTATACTGGACGACAAAACTGTCATTCCTGTCAGCAGATATAAGGCAGAAACAGTGAAAAAAAGATTGAGGGATTTTTTACGGAGAACGTTATGAATACACTAATCGAAGTAGCAGCCTCTCTTGTTGAGTGCTGCATTTTTGTCAGGCTGTGCAATGGTTTTCTTAGGTTTAATTCGGAAAAATACAAATGGCTTAAAACCATTGCATTATTTATCTTGCTTGCTCCGGTCGATGTTTTTCTCTGTCAGCTTGAAGGTTTTGAGAATATTTCCATCGTGATACTTATGGTTATCATGCTGATATACTCGCTGGTTTTCCTTGATGGCAAGCTGTGGGAAAAACTGCTTGTCCCGCTCATTCCTACAATTACCGCACTGCCGATAAATTTGATAGTAATGAGTGGGTTCAGCACGTTATCGGGCAATGACAGAGCAGAGGTGCTGCCCGGCGGAGCAATGAGAATACCCGTTTTATTCTTTAGCAAAGCCGCTTTCTTTTTGGTGTGCGAAATCATTATCAGGGTGAGAAAAAAGCGCACTTATGCCCTGAACGTATATCAATGGGTAATACAGCTCTCCTGCTTTCTTATATCTTTTATTATTTCCAGCCTGATGTGGAATATATTCAGAAAACAGGATGAAACCCAACCCCTCTTTCTGTTTATTCTGCTTCTGATTGCCCTGCTGAATGTGCTGCTTTATATACTGATGAGCAAAATGCAGCGCGACAGCAAGATAAAGGAAGAAAACAGCTTGCTGAAAACGAATATAGCGGCACAGGAAAAACTTGCGATACAAACAATGGAACGGTATTCCGAGGTGAGAACGTTGAAGCATGATATGAAACACTACCTTACCACAGCCGCCGAATTGATTTCAGACGGAAAACCGAACGATGCAAAATCCTATATCGAAAACATTCTCAACGAAAAAATAGCCTCCGCAGGAAGGGTAGTCAGTACGGGAAGTGCGGTAGTAGATGCTGTTTTAAACAATAAGATTTCGCTTTGTTCAGAAAAGAAAATCAATGTCAAGTGCATTATTGATACCCAATTTGAAAGCTCAAATGATATTGATATAAGCATACTGCTGTCAAATCTTCTTGACAATGCAATAAACGGCTGTGACCTATCAAATCCGCATATTGAGCTTGTCATAAGCAAAGTGAAATCTATGACATACATTGCTGTAAAAAACAGCATAGCACAATCTGTGCTGCTGAATAACCCCGACCTTAAAACAGACAAACAGAATAAATCCGAACATGGATTTGGTATAAAATCCATAAAACAAATTGCTGATAAGTATGATGGGAGCATTGAATTTAAGGAGGAAAATGGGATATTTATAGCCGAAATATGGCTTAAAAATTAGAAAATTATGCCGTTTACGCTGTGAGCGTGCCGTTTGTGCTAAAGGAATTGAATTAAAAGTAACAATCAACTATAATCATAGCATAGGGAGTGGTGTAATGCTAACCAATTTATGTTATGTTATAGTTGATTTGTTTATTCGGGAAAATATAGTATCGGAAGAACAACGTGAAATATATCAATATGGAGTTGAGTTGGTTATATCATCGTTGATTGGACTATTTCTTATTCTTGTAATAGGATTGCTAAGTGGGAATTTTATCGAAAGTGTCATTTTTTATACAGTGTTCTGTTCTACACGAATGTTCTGTGGAGGATTTCATGCTCATAGTCATTTGCTTTGTAAAGCCACATTCGTTTATTGGTGACACAAATTGAGAAAGGTAAATATTATGAAGAAATTTATTAAACTCGTTACAGCTTCTGTTATTGCGGGCGCATGCTTAGTTACAAGTGCGTCAGCGTACTTAGATATTGGAGACTCCGTTACGTACACAGTAAAAAGTAATTCTACCACATGGGATAACAAAAACAATACATGGGCATGGGATCTCAAAAATGCTAGTACATGCGTTTTCGAAGGGACAGTTACTTCTGGATGTTCTGCTTATTATGCACTCTATCAGTGGACATTTAATCAGAGCGAAAAAGAGGCTTTCAAAAAGACAAACAGAAGCACTAATTTTAGCTTAACATCAAGTGGCACACTTCCCGAGGATGATTATTTTGCAAGAGTAACATATTCCTCTGGAGGAATCAACAACGGAACCTTAACATTCTCAAAGAAGTCATAATTATATTTCCAGCCTCGGCGACCAATTGTCATGAATGGGTTGCTGAGGCTGAAATTGAATAGAATAGCGACAGGGGGAAATCAATATGCGGTCACTTGCAATAAATTTGAAAAAGATTTACTTATCACCGTGGAGTCTGCTTTTACTTGTTTTCAATATATTTATTTCGACATTTACGTTTGTTAATGTTCAGGGATGGTGTGGGGAATTTATAGATTATGTATTCACATTTAATATTTTCCTTGAGATTTATACTGCTATATTGACAGTTTATATAGTGCATGGGACGACTGAAGCGGAATACGGACTGGTTGACAGAGAAAAAATTATTATTGTAAAATATTTAACGGCTGTGATTGTATCTTTATCATATATGCCTGTTGTTATTATTTATCTTGCAGTCGGAGGTATCTGGCATTCCATATCGCCGTTTCTTTTGGCAAGTTATTTTCTGTATTATTTCTGCGCGACTTTTGCACAAGTAGTATTTACGGTAGCTTTTAGTCTTGGCTTTGCATATCTTATAAATCATAAATCTGCATATTTCGTTTCTGTGCTTGCATCAATGCCGTTTATGCCGTTTATTCAGACTTATGTTCGTAAGAACACATACGAATTTGACCAATCCTTCCTTAATCTGTTCAATATCGTATATGATGAAACTTACAGAATACGTTATTATGGATTTGGAATGCCTTTCAACAGCGAAACTATTCTAAGCTGGATTATAACAGTTATTACAGGAGTAGTGATTTTATCATTGATTTTACTCCTCAGACGAGGTTTTAAGGTCAAGGGAAGCATCATAATATTGGGGTTGATGTTATGTGGGGCAATATCAATCATTCCTCTTTCAAATCGGTATTTTTACAACTGCCCTCAAGCGGTAGGTTATATATGGGAAGATGTTGATAATGATTTCTATGAAGAGCCACCGCTGAAAGTTGATATCTGTCATACTTACAACGATGAAAAATCACCTGTAATAAAGAAATATGAAATGAAACTCTCAACAGGCAATACCCTTACAAATGAGTGCCTAATCTATTTGGATTTACATGGAAACAACAGCGTAAATTTCAGACTTGACGAGTGCTTTGAGATTGATGAATTGCTTGTAGACAACAATAAAGTGAATTATAACAGAACAGGTGATTATTTTGAAATAACAGGTATTCCCGATAGAGCAGAAACTTCTATCGCTGTAAAATACAGCGGCAGAATGAACTATACAGACGGTTTGAGCAACAAAACGGATTTTTGCGACTACAACGCAGGGTATTTATCGGATATATTCGCATGGTATCCCAAAATATTATCTGAACAGAATATGGCACAAGAGAAAGATTTTGTAGTTTCTATTGACTCGGTAAATACGTTTGTAACAAATATAGATAATGCAGAACTTCACTCTGCGGGTTCAAATACGATTTCCGGCAGAAAAACCGACGTGTTCTTTTATATCGGAAATATTACTGCCATTGATTATGGCGGCAAACGTATAATCTTACCTCTTGAATACAAGAATAAAAAATCATCGCTTGATACAATAATCCAATGTTTCCAATCCGGCTTTATGACGAAACAGGGATATTTTTCAAGCCATACGCTGAACGATGTGGACCGCGATTACCTTAACTCTTTGAGCAGTGAAGAAAGTCTTGAACTTTTGCAGCAGCAAGAGGATAAGAAATGGACCACCGATGAGCAGCTGCAAAAGGTTGATACGGTTCTTATAATGCCCGTAAGCTATGATTTTGTACTGTCAAGCTTTATCAACGAGAACTATTGTTTTATGTGCGAATACGCAATGTTGTAATTTTATGGGGGAGAGTATTATGACAGAATTGAAAATCCAAAATATGTATTTCGGCTATGGGCGAAAGAATATTTTTTCCGACTTCAGCTTTTCGGTAACGGACGGAATAACCTTGCTGCTCGGCTCCAACGGTTCGGGAAAATCAACGTTATTTAAGCTTATCAGTGGAGTTTTATTGCCGCAAAAAGGCTCGGTTGAGGTGTTATGCGATGGCGTTAAGGTGAATAACAACAAAAACTATATTGCTTATATTCCGCAGAATTTTGAAATATTCCCGTCGCTTAAGGTTTATGATATCTTAACTTATATATGCGGTGAACGCGACAAAACTCTCTCGAAATCCGAAATTAAAAATCAAGTTGAATATGCAATGGAGATGGCTGATATTTCGGATTACGCATATAAGAAAATGAGAACGCTTTCCGGAGGCACGAAACAGCGTGTCGGAATTGCTCAGTCTGTTTTGGGAAATCCAAAGATTATAGTTGCCGATGAACCGACTGCCGGCCTTGACCCGGAACAGCGGGAAAGATACAATAGAATTGTAGCCAAAACGGCTAGAAATCGTTGTTTTTTGATTTCCACACACATATTTGACGACACTCAATATTACGAAAACTTAGCATTGATGTCAAACGGTAAAATTACATACAAAGGCAACAAGGAAGAAATGGTAAAATCCGTTGAGGGGAAAATCTATCAGATAAAGTATCCCTTAGGTGAATTTACCGAAGCTTCCTTGAAAGAACAAACGATTTTGGGTGTTACAGAGAAAAGCGGTGATACAACAGTACGATTTTTTTCAAACACCTCGCCGCAGAGTATGAATGGTTCACTTACAGCTGTGGAAGCTGAACTAAAAGATGCATGGCTGTATTATTGCAAGGTGAAGAAATGATAAGGTTAGATTACAAATTCATGAAGATACCGCTTTTCATGTATTGTGCTGTTGTGGTTATTTTTTTGTGTTTACTTTTCTTTTTTCCGGATTTGTTCTCTGCTGTGGAAATAAACAGCGGTGTTTTCAAAAGCAATATATTCTGTTTTTTGGATTTTATTCTGCCATTTATTTCGTCTGTAGCTGTAATAATGCAACTTGGTGGAACTTTTGAACCTAAGACCTATGACTTTATTTGTTCATTGCCGATTAAATCGACCCTCGTGATAAGATGGCTGCGTTCTGCAACTTTTTTTATAATTATTCAATTGATTTGCATAATATTATCATATAACGTTATTGATATCGAAATCGGCTTAGGCAGAATGTGCTATATTTGTCTTGCAAATACGGTTTTGTTCCTATCGCTGGCACTTTTGATTACCTTGCTCGTCAGGCAGATTTTTTATGTTTTTTGCATTTTATATGGATATTTGTTTATAGATTTGATTGTCGGCGATAATGTTTTTCAGGAAAAATCTGTTTTCGTAAATATATTTGCCAATTTTTCCTGCACAGTTATTAACGTCAATCGCCTTGTTGTATATTGTATTTCTGTGTTTTGCGTTATTATATCAATTCTTGTAACAAAACTTTTTTACAAGAATATTCAGCCTTCTTGATATTGTATAATAAAACTTGACACCCCACGCTCAAAAGAATATACTAAAATCAGGAGGGCGAAGGACATGTCAGAAGCAAAGAAATACGACAGGAGCTACAAGGAGCAGTCAGTAAAGCTGGCGCTGGAAATAGGAGTAAAGCGAGCCAGCGAGGAGCTGAAGATACCGTACGGGACACTGTACGGGTGGGGGCAGGCGGCAAAGAACGGCGACCTGAACATTGAGGAACGAACCCCCGAAAACGCAATGAGCCTGGCTGAGGAGATTCGGCAGCTGCGCAGCGAGGTAAAGCGGCTGAACAAGGAAAACAAGAGGCTTCAGGAGGAAAGGGATTTCCTGAATGAGGCGGCAGCTTTTTTCGCCGCGAGCCGTCGGAAGTAAACAAGCAGGAGCGAATGAAGTTCATTGCGCTCAAAACCTGCGAAGGAGGCGCAAAAGGCAGAATTTCATTCTGCTGCAAAGCACTGAAAGTGACACGCCAGGGATTTCACGATTATCTGAAAAATCGTAATAAACCCTGGAAACACGAAGAACTGGCGGCAAAAATGATGGAGATACTCAGCGAAGACGAATGCAACGATACATACGGCAGGGAGCGAATGCATAAGGCGCTGCTCCTTAAATATCCAGATTCCGGAATACCAAGTGAAACCACGGTATACCGCATAATGACAGCCATCGGAATAACCCACAGACCCAACCGAAAACCGAATGGAATCACGAAGGCGGACCGTGAAGCGCGAAAGTCAGACGACCTGCT
>UMGO01011308.1_pt1 | contig 16260 bp, 9 predicted proteins | sample 1965301 | NCBI WGS metagenome assembly UMGO01 (sample SAMEA4836074, study PRJEB28245) | human gut metagenome | biome: gut microbiome; material: fecal sample | place: Denmark | collected 2008 | reverse complement strand
CCCCCTGCCAGTTCAATCATCTTAGAAGTATAATCACCGGGTTTGCGAATATTGACAGAACCATTTGTCGTGATATAGAAAAATGCAACCGTCTTTCCCGTATTTTTTTCCGTCAAAATGGAATCCAGTTTTTCGGACTGTGCTGTAAAATACGCATCTGCTTCTGTTTCTCGATTCAGCAGCAATCCATATAATTTCATCCATTCCATTCTTCCGAGCGGATGGGATTCATAGCTAGAACGCTCTACCAAAACAGGAATTCCAAGCGTTTCCAGCTTTTCTTGAATCTCCGGACTGTGATAAATCATGGTTGACTCAATCGCAAGGTTACACCCCTGAGATAAAATCGTTTCATAATCAGGAGCATTATATTTTCCAACATACAACATTGTTCCCTGTTCAAGTGCCGCTTGAATATGCGGAAGACTCCAATTTTTTTCTGTTGTGCTGGTCATTCGCACCTGCTCCAAAGCACCGATTCCATCAAATAAATCCATTGCAGAACTGGCTGCAACATAGAGATTTTGAAATGGTTGCTGTAACACTGTAATGTTCGTGTCCAGTCCCACTGGAACAGTTTCTCCCTCCGGAACAAGCAGATACTGCTGATTGTCTGCAATGGTAATCAATGCATAGGGGTCGTAGTAGTCCACAGAAAATTCTGTTGCGTATTGCAACGTCATATGTCCGGTACAGGCTTGTTCCGACCACAGTTCTGTTTGTTCGGAAGATGTTGAACCACATGCAGTGAGCAGTCCAATGCAGAGCAGGCTGCTCACACCAAGGGAATACCACTTCATTCTTGTTTCTCCAAAGTGGTAGAATCAAAGAATAATGTGTAATCAATTTCATGCGGTGTGCTCATTGCAGTGGTATCCGCAGATACAGGCATTGCATAGTCAAACCCCAAGACAGGAATTTCAAATGTAGAATTCCCTTCTGTATTTGTCGGATTATATTGCGTATCATCCACTTTCATATAGTCATAGTTGGAGCTGCTCCAAACGATTTCTGCTGTGGCAGTGCCGTCTTTTACTGTAATTGTGGCTGGAGATGTGACACTGGCTCTTCCAGAACCACCCTCTAACTGTACAGAACAAGTGTATGTGCCATCTTCCAGCTGCAAGCTTTCTACAGTTGTATAGGCATCATCGGAACGGGCATCCATTGGCAGAGAGTCTGCTCGAAATACCAGCGTCCGGTCATACCAGATTTCTTTTTTCTTGCTGAATGCTGCACAGGCAATTCCAGAATCCAATGCTTCGACTGGAACGGTAAAGGTATGTGTGCCATCTGCATTTTCTGTAAATGGAATATAGTCGGATTCGTCTGCCTTTTCTGCATCTGCACTGCTGCCCATATATAAATAGAGGTATCCTGTACCACCCATAGTCATATCCGCAGTCATTGTTCCGTCTTTTACAGTCAGCTGACAGGCAGTAATTCGGAACATCGTAGAACTGGAATCAACTGTAATTTCGTATGTGCCATCTTTGATGTCGCTTCCAAAAATCGGCTGCATGCCATCTTGTACCACCTGTACAGTTTCTGCTGTTTCAACAGTTTCCGCAGTTGTAGCTGCTTCTGTGCTGGCGGTACTGGATTCGCTTGTATCTCCGCAGCCAGAGCAGGTAATCAGCAAAAAGCAAGATGCCAACAGCATTGAAAAAATTCGTTTTTTCATAAAAGTTCCTTTCACAAAAAAGCGGTCGGTAAAATCCGAACCGCTTTCTATTATTTTCATCCGATGAACAAAATCAACAAGAGGGGGAATTAGTCCTTTGCCAGAGAGTCAATCGCTGCCTGTGCGTGTTCTACATAAATCTGACGAATGGCTTCGTTTTCGCCCAGACCACGAACCAGACATTCTACCTGATAACCAGCATCTTCAAAGGTCTTCTTCCAAGAACCATCTTCATCGCCAGCCATGTCATTATTTGCATGGTCACCAGCAACAACCATCAGTGGTTCAAGGATAACCCGTTCATAATCGCCAGCCTGTACCTTTGCCAGTACATCTTCCAAAGACGGTGTTGCTTCTACTGTTCCAACAAAATAGTTTGCATAACCATCCTTGGTCAGCAAATCCTGCATCTTCTGATAAACTTCATTGGAATCTGCTTCTGTACCGTGACCCATAAAGCAAATGGCAGTCTTTCCATCATCATAATCGGCTGTCCATTCGGTAATTGCCTTTTCTACCTTTGCAAAGTCGTCATCACTGCTCAGCAGCGGTTCGCCAAATACAACCTGATCGAATGCATCCGCATAGTTACCAACTTCTTTTACCAGTTCATCATATTCCAGACCATGCATCAGATGTGTCGGCTGTACAACCAGTGTCTTTACACCATTATCTACAGCACGATTCATTGCAGCGTCTACGTCATCAATCAGAACATTGTCCCGCTTGTTGACATGGTCAATAATAATGTTGGAAGTAAAACCACGGCGAACAGAAAAGTCTGGGAATGCACTTTCCAAATCATTTTCAATTGCACCAACAGTCAGACGGCGGCTGTCATTGTAGCTTGTACCAAAACTCAGTACCAACAGTTCCTGTTCACCGATTTCATCCTGATTGCGGATATTATCCAAGGATGCGTCACCGGTATCATAATTTTCTTCTTCGTCCACAGTTTCCTCCTGAGAAGTTTCTTCAGCAGCTTCTGTTTCTGTTGTTTCATCTGCAACAGTTGTTTCAGCAGCAGTTGTTGTTTCTGCTGTAGAACTGCTGGAACTGTCATTGCTGCTGGAGCATCCAGACAACATTGCAGCGGTCATTGCCAAAGAAAGCATAAAAATAGTTACTTTTTTCATCATATATTCTCCTTCTAAACAATCAAGGAAAATCAGGAAAACAAAACAGAGGAAATAAAAAAGCTTTCTGCCCAAAAATGAGCCGAAAGCATACCGAAACAAACACCATTTAAAAGTGTTTCTGTACGATCAATGCCTCGTGATCTGGAATCTTGATTCCTGTACAAAAAACGGCAGGTTTCCTGACTCAAGGATCAACATGATTCCGTGGTCTTCCCATCGTTCGACAGTGACATCTATTACGGAACACTCCCCTATTACAGTGACGAGATCGTACCAGAATTACACTGGTTTCCCTTTTACCTTTTGTATTTTGCAAACGCAAAACCAAAAGCACCGTTTTCTTAGCGTTATTCTTTTTATTCATGCATGAACTGTTTTCATTATAGCATACCAGATTTGAAATTGCAACTATTTTTCGGAAAACATAAGGATTTTGTACGATTTATCTTCCTTTTTGGAAAAAGCAATTCGTTTTTTGGCATTTGTGTATATTAAAATTCATCGTCAACAGGCGGATAAATATCAGTCAGTTTTACACGCATTTTCAAAGCTTTTTTGATGTCTTTCATAAACTCTTTGTATGCATTTTCCCCATATTCTAATTCTTCATAACAGTCTGGGTCGCATCCCCAAATTTTATTGTATTCTGCATACAGTTGTTCCAATTTCTTTGTCGTTTTACCATAATACATGAAAAGACCTCCTTAATTGAAAATGATGCTATATTCATTTCATATAGCATATCACTTGGAATTCTTAATCATAAACACAAAAAGCAAAGAAAATGGCTTTGAATGATAGCATATCCAAAGCCATTTTTTAATCATTCTGACAACGAGATTTTTGAATAAAATCAGAATAAAATCTGAAATGGAATCTTTTGTTGCAGGGCATCTTCCGTATCATTCATGGACTGTACTGCTAAAAAACAAATCGTCTCTTTGGCTGTGATGGATAACGAAAATGTAACCATCTGTGTCTGTTCTGCTTGCAATGTGATTTCTATTTTTTGACTGATCCTTTCGTTTTTTGCATTCAAAAAGAACAATCGATAACTTGCTTCATTCTCTTGAAACGGCAATTTTTCCGCAAGACGAAAATGCAAACAAACCGTTGGGGTGGTAATAACCTGATTCATATCTGTGCATAAAAGCATCGGTTCTATAATTTTCCGATCAGCGATTTTGAATTTCGGAGTGGAAACAGGCAAAGTCGATTCCGTTTGAAGAAATGGCTGTTGTTCAAAAGCAGTTTCTACGGGATTTTTGATTTTCAATTTTCCTTTGATAAAGTCTACTTTCTCAGACAGTCTGGTGATATCAGCAGTTAAGCTCTCCAATTCCTTATCGCTCAAGCTGCTGAAAATTCTGGTATCAACGTCTTTCAGAATCGTAAAACTTTTTGAAACGCTCTGCGATGGTTTGGATTTAGTTGCTCGCTTTTTTGCTTTTAAAATGAAATCATCCAGTGTGTTTCTCAATTCTTCTGCAAGTTCTGGATTTTCGTTGATGAAATCATTCAATTCTGCTCTATTTTTCGGTGGATTGGAGGAAAGCTTTTCTTTTATCTTTTCAGTTATCTCCAATTGTTTTTGAAGATAGGTCTGAAAAATATTAGTTTCCATCATCTGGTTGATGTAGCGAATAAACTTTCGACTATCATCAATCGTTTGCATGAGAATATTATTGAAAATTGCCTCTTTCAAGGTAACAACATCCGATTCTCTTTTGCATTTTTTGAAAATTGGCAGCATATCAGAAAAAATAGATACGACCTGATATTCTCTGGCAATATAATATTGTTCCGGCATTCCGATATATTGCAAAAATTCGCTAAACAGCTTCGCATTTTCTACTCGTTTTTTTACCTCTTGAATGGTTTCATTCGTACTCTCTGCATATTCTTCTATAGTAAGCAGTCTTGTCTTTACAATATCCTGATAGACACCAACCAAACGATCAATTGGGTTATAGTCAACCTTTTTTTCTTCTCCATGCTGAATTGCAAGTTCCAGCATTTTTATTTGTTTTTTGCTATCTGTCATGCGAATATTGAGAATGATTGTTTCAAACCAGCAAAAATTAGGATCTTCTTCAGCAAGTTTTCGCAGACAAGTAAACCGTCGGTTTCCATCCACGATTCTTCCATCTGACAGAATTACACCCGGTTCTCTTTGGTTGACAGCTTTAATATTATTCTTTGTTTTCTCAATGGAAGCAGGATTGCTTTTGATGATAAAATCTTCAATCACTGCATTGTACGCTTCCTGTGACAAATCTTGAAATCCACCATGTTCGCTTTTATACTGGCTGATCCAAGTTGCAATTCGGTCATTTTGTTCATTATAATATAACAACTCTAACCGAACACGATAGATTGGGTAGGCTTTTGTTTCTCCATTTAAAGTCAGCTTTTTTGTGAGGGTTGTAGGTTGCACAAACTCACGATACTGTTCATCCAATAAATTCATATTCATCCTCCTCGTCGATACTCAACAGTTCTTCATAATAGGTGTGATAGTCACGATAAATTTTATCCATGATGTTATCAAAATATAATTCTGTATTTTGAATGCGTGGAATTATATCCCATCGGTCTAATTGAATGTGATAGTCTTCTTTGAGCTGAGCAATCAGCCGGTCTACATCCACACTGCTTTCCTGTTCCAAAATAGAAAAAACCAGATTCCGTATGGATGCTTCTTGACCAGCTGCATGAAACAAAACAGTCCCTCCCATTTTTCTATGGAAAAAACGATGATCTTCTCTTAAAATAGAACTATAGAACCAAGGTTCAAAACCAAGGCTTTCTAAATCAGCAGTAAATCCCTGTTTGGAAAGGCTTTCAATCGTAAAGAAATCTATATTTTGGGCATATGCATATACTTTATCACAATATTGCTTTAGTTTTGTTCTGTCAAATCCTAGACTTTCCAGCCTTGCGATAGAGACATATTTATTTTTCTCGAATTCAATAATGGTATAATCTCTTTTCAGTTCATATAAAATACTGGAAAACATATTAATTTTGTAAAATCGTTTCCGCATTGCAGAAATATCTGTGATGTCGTTTTTCGTTAACAGTGCATGAAAATAGGACGAACTGTTCGGATAGTTCTTAACTGCATAAGTAGTATTTAAAACAAACCCAAGCCGTTTTAAATTGAATCCATTTACCAATTCAATTTCTGCATCTGGAAACAACATTGCAAATTTTTGTTCGATCTCATCGAAGTAATAGAAATCATCCGGCAAGTTTTCGGATAAGATTTTTATTTGCTCCTCCGTCATTGCCTTGTGGTCAACTATGTACACGCCATCTTTTTCGTACAAGTCAATACAGCCAAAAAGTCCAATCAAACTTTCTGGTCGAAATCCATAATCTTCAGAGATGGCATTTGCAAGGGCTTCCTTTGAAATCGGAGCAAGTTTCCACATATACGCCTTAATCATAGCGATTTGGTCAAATTCTCCAAAGCAGAGATGCGGCATTCGTCCAAATTGCAGTTCTGGAGCATCGATTTTGTCTGCAATTTTTTTCAGCAGATTGTGAAGTTCATATTCATCTCGAATGTCATATTGCTGCATCAATTCCGGATATTCTCTGATAAACTTCAGTGTAGACAATTTCACATTGTGATATTGATTCAAATCCAGCGTTTCCAGTAATTCTGTGTAGTCATGTGCCTCAATATCATAATAACGAAATTTTCTACCAATCTTCCAAAAAATATCCATTCTGGCAGACAATTGATTCTCTTGAGAACGTTTTTCAAATTCAGAAATACAGAGTCTGCTGTCATCTTCCAAACCATGATTCACAATAAAATCTTGATATAACTTTACAAAATCATCAAACAGCATTTCATCCTGACAATATTTTGCTATCAAATAGCTTATAATTCCGTGTCTGGTTTTTTCAATGAGGCGATTTCCATCTTCTGTGATGCATAAATACTGAGAATCTATAGATTTTCGACAATACTTTTCCCAGTTTCCAACCATCCACCCCGGAACTTGTACTTCCTGAAACATCTTTTCGATTGGTGCGATTCCTTTCTTTTTTACCGAGAATTCCAAGAATCGATAGACCTCGGAAGATTGTTCTGTTAAAGTACAAAAGAGTTTTTCCTGAAACGCATACGTTTCAAAAAGTGGGCGGAATCTATTTTCTGTAATCATAACATTTGAACAGTCTGCTATTTTTCTTATTCTTCGAAGGGCTCTTTCTTGCTTTTGTCGAATGCGTTCTCTTGTTAAGCCGTATTGATTTGCAATTTCTTCTAACGTCTTATTTTTCATACGAGATTTCAAAATTTCAAATTCAGGGGCATTCATAATATTTTCTTTTTCGAGCATAGAATGCAGAGATTCACTTTTTTGAACATATCGTTTTCCATGATCTTTCTGTGCGACTTGATCTAAAATCTCCTCAAATAACGCTTCTGGGAAATTTTCAGGTAACATTGCACGAAGTTCAGACAACCGCAGCCCAAAAACAGAATGTTCTTTTAAGGCATTCGCAATTTTTCTTGTAGCAACTGATTTCACACATGGAAGATGATACCACTTTTCCAATCGTTCTTGTTCCGTATCTTCTGGATCATTAAAATGGTAACAATACAGGCGAAGCTCTTCAATTTCATCTTCATCTGTTAATGCAAATGCTGCAACCATCATTTCAAATGTATTTTTCACGTCATCTGAAGAATCGGATTCTGTATAGTTTGACTGAATGAGTAATTTCGGAATTTGTTTTTTGAGACATAACGCCTCTTCAAATGACTTTTTTCCAAGATTGCGGATACTTAAAATTCTTTCACTGTCAGCACGCATTAATTTCCCAATTGTGTCAACGCCACCTCGCATAAGTGCATTGACAGTACGGGGAGAAATCGGTATGGTATCAATTTCTGAGATGTATGTTTCCTTTGTATATAGTGGCTGATTTGATAAATTTTCACCACTGATTTTCTTTTTTCCATGATGAAAAGTGGTAGCTAGAAAATCAGTAATTTCTTTAATAGAATACTTTCCTAAATTTCGAACACCCAAAAGCGATTCTTTATCATATTGAAGCAACTGTCTTAATGTCATGATTCCACCTCTGCAAAGTCCATTTCTGGAACGTAAAGAAAGCGGTAAATCTTGCACAGAAATATTCAGGTTATATTGTTCTGGAGTGGATGGCACAGCATTTTCTTTCTTTTTTTCTACATGAACAGTTTTTGGATTTTCTTCTATTGGCTGTTTTGTGAGGTTTGGTGTGATCAGAAACGGTGTTTCTTCTATGTTATTTTCTTCCAGTCTGGCATGTTCAACTTCATATGTAGCATCTTCTATTGTTGGTAATGATGAAAAATGAAGCATAGAAAAGTCATTGTGGAAAGGTGTTTCATCGATATCGTTCTTATTTTCTGAATCATCTACGTTTTTACTTGTAGAAACCATACGAATTATCTCCTTTTTTTCCATGATGTTCTATCTGATTTCTTAAACTGTTTATCAACTTTCTTTTATGATAGCATTTTAGATTTTCAAAATTGATATAACTGTAAAAAATATGAAAAAATGCTCTCTATTTTTTGTTAGAGAGCATTTTTTTATTTATGACAATTTAATTTTCCGCATTTGCATTGATATGCCAAAACCAGCAAAAAGAAAAAGAAGAAAGCCACTCATCAAATACCAGATAGTACCTCTACCACCAGTCTTGGGTAATTCCGGTCGCTTTCGATTAAAAATCGTAACACTTGCTTTTTCCCAGTCTACTGGGGCTACAGAAACTTCTGTGTCATCTACTACGCATTTTGTTAGCAGTAACTGAATCTTGTCTGTATAATAAGACGGATCATAGCCATCCACTATAGTAGCTATAATCGTTTGTTTTATCACTTCGAGGTACATTGCTCCATGTGTATGCCCACTGATTTGCATCGTTTAATGTTTGTGTATCATATAAAATCGTTGTAGATGTTCCGGTATTTCGATTTGTTTGCATCTGATAAAGCAGTACCGTTATATCTGAATGTTGAATGGAATCATCCCACTGCTTTTGTACAGTGATGTCTTTCTGCTCAGGCACAGCATCAGCCCGATAATTTTTAATGGTAATCCAATTTTCTGATTGTTGTGCTTTGGATTCCTGTATGATTCCTGTAATTGTATGTTCCCAGACAGAACCATCCGCTGTTGTGATACAAGGTTTATATAATACGGTTCCAGTTGCGTCAGTAATCTCTTCTGTCAATTCATAGGTAAATCCAATCGGAACAGCTTGTATCTTTATAGTCTGTCCTGCTTTTATGGAGATGACGGTTTCTGTTCCCTCTTCAAAAATTCCAGTGGCTGCAATTGTTTCATCCGCATTGAAAATCACGTAGGGGAATGGATATTTTTTCACTGCTTGAGCAAAATTTACAGTATCGGTAATTTTCAAGTGTATGGAATAGGAAACATCCTTTTCCTGTAGTTGTTCGGATACCAATTTTTGAATCGTCAACGATTCTGTTTTTGCGGTGTTTTTCATGGATAATGCGTAAGTACCATTTCCAATTTGGCTTGGTGTAACTTCCAGCACCTGCTTCGGTGAAATATCAATCGGTGTCATATAGCCATCTGGAACAGTTGTTTCCTGCAACACATAAATATAAGATTTTTCTGTGTCAGAAAAATGCAATCCCTGAATTGTTGTATATCCATCTGCATCTGTTGGAGCAGCATTCTTAATATAGTAAAGTATAATAATACTACCATCTGGTTTAGTATAACGGACGATTCGGCTTGGATCGGTTGCTTCTTCGTATTTTCCATATAAGGCGAATACGGCATTTTGCAGCGGCTTTTCTGTCACGCTGTCCACTTTTCGCAGCTTCAAAGTATAAGTATTAGAATAGGAATTGATGAAGCCCACCCATTCATGGGTATTACTTTTCTTCATAGAGAGCGAAGCGGTTCGATTTTCTCCCGTTCCATTTACAGTTACAGGGATTGAATAAGGTGCAACAATAAAATCACTCTGCTGTGCAGTAACAGTAACATTTGCATACTTTTGTGAAGAACTTTGGTAATGCTCTTCTGTTACAGTATATGTTTTTCCGTCTTCTAATCCGGATACATACCAGATTAACCGCTTATAATCTGAAGAAACCCGAACTGCATTTGCTTGTGTCAGCGTTGTAAGAATTGTTCCGTTCCCATTTTTTACAACAATTTGATAACCATTATTTAAGATTTTTTGAATTTCGCTGGATGGAATATTCTCAAAATCTTTGGTAATGACACCGGTAGAATCCGATAACGAGTTTTGAACAGAATACAATAAAACTGGGTTTCCAACCGAATTAGTGTAAGTATGAACTGTACCATCCTTAGTCGTTTCCGTTACGGTAATGGTTGGAATATCGCTGCTTTCGGTTCTTGTTACATCTACAATCATTGTATTTTCATTTGGCTGAAAATAATTGGTTGTCATATCTTCTGTTAATTGATATCGTGTTCCGATTTTCAAATCTGTAAACGATGCATACCCATTTTCATTGGTGATAATTTGAATTTTAGTACCGTCTGGCAGTTCTTTTCCTGTTTCATCAATCGGAGTTAATGTAAAAGAAATCCCATTCATCATTAAACCGGTATCAGCATTTGTTTTTAAAATTGATAAGGTTGCAGTTTTTGCTGGAGAATACATATTACTAAACGAAACAAGTTGTGTCGTTCCACCAGTAATTTCAAATTTCTTTTCCTCGGTATCTTCCATTCTTCCGGCAGTGTCTCCAAATCGTTGGGTGTTTGGTTGATTGTCAATGATTGAAGAAGCAATCACGTTATAATTTCCAATGTCATATTCATAATTTTTTTCCTTTATGACATAACATTCCCCGTTCAATACCCGTACTGACCAGATGCAAGTATAAGTTTTGGTGGAAGCATCATAAGAACTCTGATAATCATATTGTCCATTAATTGACGTTGTGGTCAATGTCATATAAGTATTATAAACATAAATGATATTGCCATTTTCATCTGTTATCGGTTTGCTTAATTGCGGAGCTCCAAGAGAACCGGATATCATTTCTCGTTTTGGATTTTTACTGGTCAAATCAATTTGATAACCATTTTTCAAGATTTCATTGACCTGATTCTCTTCTAAATTTCGGAATGTTTTGGTAATGGTCATTTCTTCGGCTGTCGCTGTCAATATGCCATCTACATGCCAACCATCTCTTTGATCTTTCAGAACGTACCAACGCACTTGATAATTTTCTGGTGTTGCCAGTTCATTGTTGATCTGTACATTTCCATCCCCTGTACTCAGGCAAATTACCATATTGTCATCGTTTCGAATCCAGTGCAATAAGCTGTCTTGTAGCATGAAAAAGTTTGCACCATGATTTTTGATATTATAGTAAACCTTTTTGTCTTGTTCTGCATAATCCGTTAAGGTTTCCAGTACAATTTGCGGTTTTTTACTGTCAAAATCCAAATCATGAGCAGTTGTAATCATCGCTGTGATTTCTTTGTTTGGTTCATTGGCATATAATTCACTATCTCCTACAGTCAAATCCCCATACAGCAATGTACCAACGGCAGCACAGCTTGTAAAAAGCGAACGATAGGCATCATTTCGTACTTTTACATCCCCTTCTGTGTCCAGAATTGTTCCACCATAACAGATGAAAAATTCTACTGGGGAAGAAACCTGCTCCCATTCTCCATAGAAAGTCGTTCCGTTTGGAATAGCAATGGCTGTTCCGGTTTGGTCAGTAATTAAATAGGTGCTATTATCTTGTCGAGTAATTGGTGCATTTGCGTTAAAGATGTGTTTTGTTCCGCCAGAATCGGTATAAGACCAGCCCAGAAATCGAATTTCCTTGTAATAGTCAAAATCATATAGACAATGTGCACTGTTCGATTGATTGGTAAACTGATAATCATCTATAATATGATAACGATATAATTTTGTATATGGGTTTTCTGCATCATCACCGTATTTCTCTTGATATAGCTTTCCAGCTGCTCCCAATCCCTCTGTATAGCCATCTGGCTGATCATTTAGAGAGTCCACATTTTTGACATAAGTTTGTGTGGATGGTATTTTTTCTAACCAACCATCTTCTTTTCCCGGAGCAGGTGACCCCAGTATTGTTGGAAGATTGACATCGAAGAACAGCATATTGGTTTGCATGGGAGTTGCTAAAATCATATAGTCGTTGCAAGATGGACGATCTTTTTGTGCTTCTTTCCATAATGCAAACCAAAGTTTGTTTTTATTTCCTCCGCCACACCAGTTAATGGCGTAGTCCTTTGCATTACGAATTCGCATTTGCCCAGCATATTTTCCAGTTGTGTCTCTTTCTAAATAAAATGTTTCTGGTTTATCACTTAACTTTAAACCGCCGTCTCCATTTGTCTTTGTCCAAGCTGTATTGATATAATTTTTGTTTTCTTCTGTTTCTGACCAGATTGCATATCCATCTTCGTATTTTTCAAAATGCCATTCTGTAAATTGATCATTGCTGGAGATATAGTATTCAGAACCAATTTGCATAACGCTACATACAGAAGAAGTTAGTGTCTGGTTATTCACTTGATCCATCATAGCAGCACTGATAATCTCAGGTTTCCATTTTGTAGAATTCTCATTGATATTGACAATTGCATAGCTTTGTCCATCCAAATCCAATGTTTCCGACCATGTTACCATTGCATAAACGGAAAAGCCTTCTGTATCAAAGGAAAGGTCTGTCATTTCATTGTTGTTCTGTACAGCAATGTCTGTAATATCTGGCTGCTGTACGCCATCTTCTTCAAAATGCAGCACAGCAACTTGATGTTGACTTTCAATGGAAATGGTTTCTTTAAAGTGAAATGTGACTTTCACTGCATCAGAAACAGGAAGATTAGTATAGCACAAATCGACAAAAAGTGCAAGATTCTTTCCTTCTATAATTGTAAAATGTTTTTGTATTCGTATAAAAATTGTTTTTTTATTGAAAAAAATCTACTATTATTTGTTTTTTTCATGTTGCAGTTGAAACAAACTATTTCGAGCATCGACAAAATTCGACAAGTCATTCTATTGACAAATCATGAAAAAACATGATATAATAAATTCATTCAATCCGGATGTACCGGATGAAAATTTTTTTATTTTCCCAACCTACTAATTGTGGAAAAAGCCGTTCCCTGAAGTTGATCATCTCAGGAAACGGCTTCTTTTTTTATTTCTGAAAACGGAACATGGTAGTTCGACAAATTTGCAAGCAAGTTTTTTTTATGCGTCATCTTAAAAAAAGCGTCACTGATAAAGTGACACTTTTTTATTGCTATTTTGATTCTGAACATCCGCGATATACGTGGGTTGTAGTAACAAGGTTATCTTCAAGACTGATGATATCAACATCGTTTTAGTACCCACGATACACGTGGGTTGTAGTGAAAAGCAACCAATTGTTCTCGGTCAAGGAGTATTGTTTTAATACCCACGATGCACGTGGGTTGTAGTTATTATTATGAACACATATACAGTTATGACTACTGTTTTAGTACCCACGATGCACGTGGGTTGTAGTAGCGAAATCTGCACAAAAGCAGTTTCTTTATGCTCTTATTTTATCACAATGTGCTGCATTTGTCAAGTGCTTTTTCCAATAAATTTCAGATTTTTCATCCTTTTTTTCTGCTCTATTTGTTTTTCTTCCAATTTTCTGGTGCGAATCCCCTTTTTTCACCCCTCAAATGGATGCAGAAATTAGGACTTTCGCATAACTATTTTTCTGTATTATATATTAAAACAAAGCTTATAATACCATTTTTGTCGCCAGAAGTCAACCTATTTTTTGTAAAATTCGAATTTTAGCTAAGAATTCGATTTCTGTTGTAGTTCTTTATGTGCGTCAAGAAATTCTTTTTTCAGTTTCTCAAATTCTACATTCAATTCCGCAACAGTTTTTCCGGCATATCGTTTTTTAGGGATTCTCTGTCTTCACCATCACTTTCTTGGCAACGATATTTTTCATTATCTACCTCCCTGAGTTCAATAATGGTTCCTTTTCCTAAAAGTTAAAAATCAAACTTGCTTTCTATCAGCCGTTTTATGGATGGATTTTCACCTTCATACGATTCAATCTCAAGCAAATTTCTCAATGCCACGCAGATGAAGGGATGCCGTAGCAAATTCACCAACAGTAAACGCACATATTCTCAAATAATCTCTATCTTTTTTCATTTCTTTAATTTTGCTTATGATAAGACCGACAATTAATGCTCTGAAAAATATATGTGTTTCCGCAGTCACTCTAACTGCCAACAAAAAACAACGCTTGCCGCTCGTTTAAATTAGTTTTACTATTATAAATTCATATATTTTAAAAAAATATGTATGAATATCAGAACTTATTCAACCTTACCTGCATCTCATCCAATGGCAATTCCATCGGACAAACATTACAGCAAGAAAGAGACTGTCCGCAGCCAGAGAAAAAATATTTTCGATAAGCCACTATCATTTCTGCACGATGGTCATCCGCTTCGTTTTGTTCTACGGCTTTGTATGCTTCTATCATAGCAGCTGCTCCGGCAAAATCGCCTCCTGCAAGGAAATTCGGGCAAATCTCCAGACAGCAACCACATTGCAAACACTGCCCTGCTTGATACTGTAAATTGCAGTCCTGTGCATAAGAAGAATTCTCTTTTTCCTGCATCCAAATCCGCATCCGCTTTAGCGTTTCAAACATGGAACTTCTATCTACAATCAAATCTTTTACCAATGGAAATTTTGAGAGCGGTTCTAGTAAAATCTTCCCATGCCTTACTACATCTTTTAAAAATACACTGCACGCAAGCCGTGGAATCCCATTGATTCGCATGGCACAAGCTCCGCATTTTTTCTCCAAACAACCGCATTCCCATGCAATCCGATTTGTTTTCGCTTCTGTGCGATTGACTTCTGTCAGCCAATCTGCAATCGTAAGGGCTGCATCTCCATCATAGGAAAACGTTTGCAGATAGGATGTTTCATCCGGTACAGTTTGCCGTTTTACTGTCAATTCAATGTGCATTTGTTTCACCTGCACTTTCCAAAGTGATATTAATAACCTTGCCATCAAATCGTGCAACCGTTTGTTTTTGATAATCGCTATTTTCTTCTGGAAAGTCGCTGCGATTATGTGCACCACGGCTTTCTTTTCGAGCATCAGCACTCATCAACAATGCTTGTCCCAGCAAATTGCAATTTTGCAACATCTGGTTTTCATAGACAGATGCAGATGCATCATAAGTCATTTGTTCCTGCAAATTCTGTAGCTCTGCCAATGCGGCTTGAAGTGTCCGCTCCTCCCGAACAATGCCGAGGCTATGCTGCAGAACATGACGCAGGTTCAAAATACCATCGACATAACAACCGTCTTTCCCAGCATGAACCGATTTGCTTATGTGTGTATCTTCTACTTGCGGGATTTTAAAGGAATCTGCCATAGCAGATTGTGCAGCGATTGTTCCGCCATATATCGCACCTAACAGAGAATTTCCACCCAGCCGATTTGCTCCGTGATACTGGCAGGCACACTCCCCAGATGCATATAATCCACGCATCGTTGTACGATGCTGTCGGTCAACCCAAATCCCACCCATAAAATAGTGAATCCCCGGTACAACCGGAATCGGTTTTTTGGCCGGATCGAGAGATAAAAATTGACTGCAATCGTTCAAAACGCCTCTTAGTTTGGTCTGCTGGATGTTTTTGTCTAAATGTCGCATATCTAGCCAAATTTGTTTCCCCTGCTGAAGCAGCATCCATTCTTCCCGTGCAATCACATCTCGTGGCATCAGATTTCCCAATTCAGGATACTTTTCCTCCATGAAATAGGAAGGTTTTCCATCTTGCAGGGCGAACAGTCGTCCACTTTCTCCACGAACTGCCTCCGTAATCAGCAGATGTTTTCCATGCATGGGAACAGTCGTAGGGTGATACTGGATGAATTCACCATTCGCAAATGTTTCTTTTCATATGTTCCTCTAATAAAGAAAAGCGTCACTTCATCAGTGACGCTTTTTTATTGCCATTTTAAAATACAACTTTTTCATTTCAATATTTATAGCGAGCATATAACGATGTTCATACTGTTTTAGTACCCACGATGCACGTGGGTTGTAGTAAAATAAATGGATTCGTGAAGCAATTTTGCTTTGCAGTTTTAGTACCCACGATGCACGTGGGTTGTAGTATACATGGAAACATTAATACTTATGTTTAAATTAGTTTTAGTACCCACGATGCACGTGGGTTGTAGTGAGAAGGCTTATACCATGAGCAAGAACACAACTACGTTTTAGTACCCACGATGCACGTGGGTTGTAGTTCTGCGATGAGATGGACGCCGGTTGCAGAAGAACCGGTTTTAGTACCCACGATGCACGTGGGTTGTAGTAGCGAAAT
>UMGO01044879.1_pt1 | contig 16480 bp, 14 predicted proteins | sample 1965301 | NCBI WGS metagenome assembly UMGO01 (sample SAMEA4836074, study PRJEB28245) | human gut metagenome | biome: gut microbiome; material: fecal sample | place: Denmark | collected 2008 | reverse complement strand
AAGTATCTTGAGCGAATCGGAGACCATGCGACCAATATTGCCGAGTGGGTAGAATTTTCAATTACCGGAGTGCATAAGGATAGTTCTGTAATGCATCAGAAGGGAGAACGAAATATATGATTTTTTGTGTAGAAGATGACGATAACATTCGCGAACTTGTAATCTACACTCTGGAGACAACCGGACTGGAAGCCAGAGGATTCGCAGACGGGACAGCATTTATGGAGGCTTTGGCGTTTGACACGCCAGAGCTTGTTTTGCTTGATATTATGCTTCCAGGGGAAGATGGACTTGAGATTCTTAAGAAACTGAAAAATTCATCAAAGACAAAGGATATCCCTGTGATCATGGTGACAGCGAAGGGGTCAGAGTATGATAAGGTAGTGGGATTGGATTCCGGTGCGGATGATTATGTGACGAAACCATTTGGTATGATGGAGCTGATTTCCAGAATCAAAGCAGTGCTTCGCAGAAGTGGAAAGCAACAGGATAAGACGAAACTTTCTGTTGGAGGAATCAGCTTAGATACGAAGAAACATGAAGTAAAAGTAGATGGCGAGCAAGTTGTGCTGACATTGAAGGAATTTGAACTTCTTGAGAAATTGATGCGCAATCAGGGAATCGTGCTGACAAGAGACCAGCTACTGACAGAGATCTGGGGATATGATTTTGATGGAGAGACGAGAACGGTTGATGTTCATATCCGGACACTCCGCCAGAAGTTAGGTGAGCAGGGCAGTCTGGTCAAGACAGTTCGTGGTGTTGGATATCGGATCGGTGGAGAAGCGTAATACAAGTCTGGAGGATATGAGAAAGTGAGAAAACGAATTCAGAAAAGCATGATGTTTATACTGATTGCAATTTTAGTTCCGATATATCTGATCATGTCTGTTGTTGTGTATCAGCGGAACCTGAAGATCCTTGAGGGTGAGATCAAACAGGAAGCAGCGTATATCAAACGGGCAGTCGATCTGTCAGGAACAGAGTATCTTGCACAGCTGGATGATGTGGATCAGGGAACGCGAGTGACGCTGATCGCATCTACGGGAGATGTTCTGTATGATTCCAGAAATGATGGAAGTACGATGGAGAATCATAAGACCAGAGCCGAAGTACAACAGGCTTTGAAGAATGGGACAGGCGAGAAGATCCGTATGTCAGATACCGTAAGCAAAGAATTGTATTATTATGCGGTTCTTCTGGATGATGGGAACGTTCTCCGTGTTTCAAAATCAATGGATAGTCTGATGTGGACTTCATTAAATATTTTGCCGGTGGTTATAGGGATTGGAATCATCGGACTTGTACTTGCCTGGTTTCTTGCAAAATGGCAGACAAACAGACTGATGGAACCTGTAATTCATCTGGATTTGGAAAACCCATTGGATAATGTTGTATATGAGGAGATGACCCCGCTTTTGGAAGCTATGGATAAGCAGAATAAAGAAAAAGAAGCTGTGGCCAATATGCGTAAAGAATTCTCTGCAAATGTATCCCATGAGCTGAAAACTCCGCTCACTTCGATTTCCGGATACGCAGAGATCATGATGAATGGACTCGTGCGTCCGGAGGATATTCCGAGATTTTCTGAGACAATTTATAAGGAGGCACGTCGGCTTTTGACATTGATTGAAGATATTATTAAAATATCAAAGCTAGATGACGAATCTGTTGAGCTTGAGAAAGAAGATGTAGATTTATTTGAACTGACGAGAGAAATTGTCAGTCGTCTTTCTCTTACAGCGGCTCAGCGGAATATTCATATGGAACTGACAGGAGAATCTGTGAAAATACATGGAATCCGTCAGATTCTGGATGAAATGATCTATAACATTACAGAAAATGCTGTAAAGTATAATAAAGAAAATGGAAATGTAACCATTTGGGTAGGAAATACACTGGAAGGACCGAAAGTCCGCGTGAGTGATACAGGGATCGGAATTCCAAAAGAACATCAGGATAGAATCTTTGAACGATTCTACAGAGTTGATAAGAGCCATTCGAAAGAACGGGGTGGAACAGGACTTGGACTGTCGATCGTGAAGCATGGAGCAATTTTGCATGGGGCGAAAGTTCAGGTGGATAGTGAGTACGGAAAAGGAACAAGAATGGAGATTATATTTCCTGAGAAATAAAATAGTGCTGTTTTACGCAGAAGAAGAGGAAGAAACCTTCCTTTTCTTCTGCGTTTTTGCTTGAATCAAACAAGAGGTTGTGCTAGGATAGATATAACAAGTGGAAAATATCCCCTGCGGCTGATTTTACGTTACTGTTCACTCCCGTGTCAATCACTCCGCTGATTGACACGGAGGATGCGTTGCTGGTCGCACATCGTGTGAGCAGTAACGATTTTACAGAAGACAGCAGGAGATCTGTTTTACACGAAAGAGAAAGGGGCTACGCGTATGCTGATAGAAGTTGATTTCAACAGTGATGAGGCGATTTACATTCAATTGTGTAACCAGATCATTCTTGGTATTGCTATGTCAGATATTCAGGAAGGGGATTCACTCCCATCTGTCAGGCAGCTTGCGGATACGGTTGGAGTGAATATGCATACTGTGAACAAAGCGTATCATGTGTTGAAACAGGAAGGATATATCAGTCTGGATAAACGCAGAGGTGCAGTGATCGCAGTTGATGCAGATAAACTTCAGCAGCTCGAAGCGATGAAAGAGCAGTTAAGGATCGTACTTGCGCGAGGGCGTTGCAAGAATATCTCACGGCAGGAGGTTCATGGGCTGGTAGATGAGATATTTGACGAGTATGAGCTGCACGAGAACCGGTAGCAGAGAAGTAGAAAGACATAAGGGAGATATATATGCAGATTTCATATACAAAGTCGGCGCAGCATGCGCTTAAGTATGCGGCTAGAGCTGCCAGAGAGATGAAGCATCCGTATATCGGAACAGAACATTTGCTTCTGGCATTGAGAGAAGAATATACAGGAGTGGCAGGACAGGTACTTGCGAACAGTGGAGTAGAGTCGGAGAAGATCCTGAAGCTGATGGATGAGCTGATCACTCCGGCAGAAGAACATCCGGCAGCGAAAGGAAAGAGATTAGAAGAGAGTCCGAGACTCCAGTATCTGTTAGAGAACAGCGCGAAGGAGTGTAAAAGACTCCGTACAACGGAAATCGGAACAGAACATCTCCTTCTTGCGATGATACGTGATGTGGATTGTGTGGCAGCAAAGATTCTGATCACATTGAATGTGAATCTTCAGAAATTATTCCAGAGCATTATGAATGCAGCAGGGATCGATCCGAAGATCTATCAGGAAGAACTTCAGGAGGACAATCGCGGAAGCGGTGCGATGATGGAGCAGTATTGTACAGATCTGACAGAACGTGCGGCAGAAGGAAAAATGGATCCGGTTGTGGGAAGAAACCAGGAAATTTACCGTCTGATGGAGATTTTAAGCCGCAGGACAAAGAACAACCCATGTCTGGTTGGAGAACCGGGAGTTGGTAAGACAGCAATTATTGAAGGTTTAGCACAGAGAATCGCATCCGGTGTGGTTCCGGAGAAGATGAAAGATAAGAAGATTTACAGTCTGGATCTTCCGGGACTGATCGCTGGTTCAAAGTACCGTGGTGAGTTTGAAGAGCGTATGAAAGGCCTGATCTCAGAAGTAGAGGCCTGTGGAAATGTGATTCTGTTCCTTGATGAGATCCATACGATGATCGGTGCCGGAGGCGCAGAAGGAGCGATTGATGCATCCAGCATTCTGAAACCTTCACTGGCGAGAGGAGAGATGCAGCTGATCGGTGCAACTACGATTGCAGAATATCGGAAGTACATTGAGAAAGATGCAGCACTTGAGCGAAGATTCCAACCGGTGACGATTGAAGAGCCGACACAGGATCAGTGTATTGAGATCTTAAAAGGTCTGAAAGAGAAATACGAAGCGCATCATAAAGTTGTGATCGAAGAACAGGCACTGGAGTCAGCAGTGCAGCTGTCAGAGCGTTACATCACAGACCGGAATCTTCCAGATAAGGCGATTGATGTTTTAGATGAAGCATGCTCAAAGGTGAGTCTGAAGGGATATGAGGTTCCAGAGAATCTGAAGCAGTTAGAACAGGCAGTGAAAGAACTTGCTTCGCAGAAGGAAGAGAGCATTGAACGGGGAGATTTTGCAGAAGCGTCCCTGATTCAGAAAGAACAGGATGCAGTGCAGAAGAAATTAGACTCAGTGAAGAAACGCTTTGAGAAGAAACAGGCGAAGGCCAACCCACCGGTAACTGTAGATGCGGTTGCAGAAGTGGTGTCTGCCTGGACAAAAGTACCGGTGAGTAAGCTCGCAGAGAGTGATGCCCAGCGTCTGAAGAATCTGGAGCATGTCCTTCAGAAGAGAGTGATCGGACAGGACGAGGCTGTCGGCGCAGTTGCAAGAGCTGTGAAGAGAGGAAGAGTCGGACTGAAAGATCCGAAGCGCCCGATCGGTTCCTTTCTGTTCCTGGGACCAACCGGTGTTGGTAAGACAGAATTATCAAAAGCACTGGCAGAAGCGTTATTTGGGAAAGAAGATGCAATGATCCGTGTTGATATGTCAGAATATATGGAGAAACATTCCGTTTCCAAGATGATCGGATCTCCTCCGGGATATGTCGGTCATGAAGAAGGTGGACAACTCAGTGACCAGGTGCGTACACATCCATATTCCGTGATTCTGTTTGATGAGATTGAGAAAGCACATCCGGATGTGTTCAATGTACTTCTTCAGGTGTTGGACGATGGGCATATTACAGATTCTCAGGGGAGAAAGGTTGACTTTTCTAATACTGTAATTATTATGACATCAAATGCAGGTGCGAAAGCAATTGTTGAACCGAAGAAGCTAGGATTTGCGACAAAAGAAGATTCGGCGAGTGATTATAAGAAGATGAAGCAGAATGTGATGGACGAAGTGAAACAGATCTTCCGTCCGGAATTCCTGAACCGAATTGATGAGATTATTGTATTCCATTCACTCGGCAAAGAAGAAATGAAGAAAATCGTTTCTTTGTTATGCAATCAGTTTACTAAACGTCTGGAATCACAGATGAATATTCATCTGAAACTGCGTGAATCTGCTAAGGCTCTCATTGTGGAGAAAGGAACGGATGCGAAGTACGGAGCAAGACCACTGCGCCGTGCATTGCAGACAGAACTGGAGGATAAGCTGGCAGATGCGATCCTGAACGGAGAGATTCAGGAAGGGGATCATGTGGCAGCAGGAGCATCCAAAAAGGGAATTCATTTTGTGAAGACAGAATCTTAAAATCACATCGAATTGTAAATGTGAAGAATAAATAAAATCTATAGAAAAACTATTTTAAGTAGTATATAATAGGAACATATATATACCCAGGAGGAAATTAAAAATGGCAACAGTGAAAGAATTATTGCGTGCAGAGAACGACGGAACATTAAGCTTTGGAGATTACACTCTTGCATCCAAGACAAAGAAGGACGGATTTGAATTTAAAGGAGATCTTTATAAAGTAAAGACATTTGCGGAGATTACAAAGCTGGAGAAAAATGGAATGTTCGTTTATGAGTCTGTTCCGGGAAGTACAGTAGAAAACTTCAAAGAGACAGAAACAGAAGTTGAGTTCACAGTTTCCGCACCGGAAGACGTACAGTTTACATTGGAACTTGAGCCGGAGAGCGAATATGAAGTATTTATCGCTGGAGAGTCTGCAGGTAAGATGGGAACAAACTTAAGCGGAAAATTAAGTGTAAGTGTTGAACTTAACGCAGATCAGAGTGCTGCAATCAAAGTTGTCAAATGCTAATCAGTCAGATTCGGATAGAAACAAGAGTAGTGTAAAAGCAGAGGGAAAGGAATTGCAAGATGCGCCTTTCCCTTTTCTAATCTATAAACCTGGCAAGCTGTATTATGCTTGCTTTGAACAGAAAGGAAATTATGAATGGCAAAAGGAAAGAAAACAGTTTACTTCTGTCAGAATTGTGGGCATGAGGAAGCGAAGTGGCTCGGTCAGTGTCCAATGTGTAAGGAATGGAATACATTTGTCGAGGAGAGGATTGACAGTGGCATCACGAAAGGAACGACTGTAGCAGCCAGAGCGGTGAATGAAGCGAAAGTGGTTCCGATCACAGAAGTTTCCGCGGATGATGATACAAGGAATAAGACTGGAATTAAAGAATTAGACAGGGTTCTTGGTGGTGGGATCGTGCCGGGGTCACTCGTTCTGGTAGGAGGAGACCCGGGAATTGGAAAATCAACTTTGCTCTTGCAAGTCTGCCAGAAGATGGCGAAGCAGCAGAAGATTTTATATATTTCAGGTGAAGAGTCTCAGACTCAGATCAAGCTTCGTGCAAACCGTATGGGTGAATTCAGCCAGAATCTGTTGCTTTTGTGTGAGACGAATCTTGGGATTATCCGCAGCGTGATCGAGAAAGAGAAGCCGGAGCTTGTGATCATTGATTCCATCCAGACGATGTACAGTGAAGATGTGAATTCCGCACCGGGAAGTGTCTCCCAGGTCCGTGAGTCTACGAATGTATTTATGCAGCTGGCGAAGGGACTATGTATTTCAATCTTCATTGTTGGCCATGTGACAAAAGAAGGAACCGTGGCTGGTCCGCGTGTGCTGGAACATATGGTGGATACGGTACTTTATTTTGAAGGAGATCGTCATGCATCTTACCGAATCCTCAGAGCTGTGAAGAATCGTTTTGGCTCTACGAATGAGATCGGTGTCTTTGAAATGAGACAGAATGGACTTGTAGAAGTAGAGAATCCATCCGAATATATGCTGAGTGGAAAACCGGAGAATGCATCAGGTTCTGTTGTAGCCTGTTCGATGGAGGGAACACGCCCAATTCTTCTGGAGATTCAGGCACTAGTTGCAAGAACGAACTTTGGTATGCCGAGAAGAACTGCAGCAGGAACAGATTATAACAGGGTGAATCTTCTGATGGCAGTACTTGAAAAACGACTTGGTATGAATCTTGGAAATTGCGATGCTTATGTAAATATTGCGGGCGGAATCAAGATGAATGAGCCGGCAATCGATCTCGGAATCGTGATGGCACTTGTGTCAAGTTACCGGAATCGTCCGATCGATGAAAAAACGATCGTGTTCGGTGAGGTTGGTCTGAGTGGTGAGGTACGTGCGGTGAATATGCCGGAGCAGCGTGTGGCTGAGGCGAAGAAGCTTGGATTCGAGACGTGTATCCTTCCAGAAGTGTGCATGAAGACGGTGAAGGATGTTAAGGGAATCAAGCTGCTGGGTGTGAAAAGTGTGAATGAGGCTGTGGCGATTTTTTAGTAATAAGAAACATTGCAAGGTTATAATGAAATAGAGCAAATGAAGAAAGAAGTTTCTGATATAAGATGAAAAACTTGTTTTGGAAACTTCTTTTATGTTTTAAGAAAGAAAATGATTTACAATATGCTGGGGGATATTGGATAACGGAGTAATACAATAAAACAATGCCCTGAAAATTGAAAAAACAAACAGTATATAACAGTTGACAACAGTGATATACTGTTATATACTGTTTACAACAGGAGGTTGCTTATGAAGATTATAATCAATAATTCATCGATGGTACCAATCTATGAACAGATCATGGAGCAGATCAAAGCGCAGATCATCTCCGGAGAATTAAAAGAAAATGATATACTGCCGTCAGTGAGAACGATGGCAAAGGAACTGAAGATCAGTGCACTTACCGTAAAGAAGGCATATGACAATCTGGAAGCGGAGGGCATGACGGTCACGGTTCATGGAAAAGGAACTTATGTTGCAGCTTCGAATACACAGTTGATGGAAGAAGAGCGCAGAAAAGAAGTTGAGGCGGATCTGGAAGCGGCGATTCAGAAGGGAAGACGCTGCGGAATGAAAGAGGAAGAGATCCGCTCCTTGTTTGAACTCATCATGGAGGACGAATAATTATGTTAGATATCAAAGGGGTAAAGAAAAGCTACGGCGAATTTCAGTTAGACTGTTCGCTAAATGTAGAAAAAGGAAGAATCACAGGTCTGGTCGGAGAGAACGGAGCCGGTAAGAGCACTGTGTTCAAGGCAGTACTCGGACTCATTTCCTATGATGGTGGCGAGATAAAGATTCTTGGAAAAACACCGCAAGAGTTAAGCGAGAAAGAGAAAGAACAGATAGGAGTAGTCCTGGCAGAAGCAGGATTCAGCGGATATTTAAAAGGAAAAGATGTTAAGGCAGTTCTTGCCAAACTGTATCCAAAGTTTGAAGAAGAAAAATTTCTTCAGATGTGTGAAAGATATCAGATTCCACTGGATAAATTCTTAAAAGAGTATTCAACTGGAATGAAAGCAAAGCTGAATCTGATCATTGCATTGACGCATCAGGCAGATTTTCTGATGCTGGATGAGCCGACAGCCGGTCTTGATGTTGGAGCAAGAGAAGGGATGGTGGATATTTTGAGAACATATATGGAAGAAGAACCGGAGAGAAGTATCCTGATCAGTTCACATATATCTTCAGACTTAGAGCATCTGTGTGATGATATTTATGTGATTCATAAAGGAAAGATCGTACTTCATGAAGAGATGGATAGAATTCTTGAAAAGTATGCCATGTTGAAAGTCAGCGAGGAACAGTATCAGGCTTTAGATAAAAACTATATCCTGAAAGAGAGAAAAGAAAATTTCGGAATTGCCTGTCTGACAAATGAGAAGCAGTATTATACAGAAAATTATCCGGAAATTGTGGTGGAAAGCGGATCACTCGATCAGGTGATTCTGATGTTGACAGGAGGCGGGATGTAATGAAAGGAATCAGAGGACTTTTGGAAAAGGATTTTCGGTTGTTTTTTCGGCAAGGTGGCAATCTTTTTTGTGTGTTAGCGTTTGTGGCGTTATTTTTTACGCTGACGGAAAAGAAGACAGCTACTTTTATTGCAATCTATATCCCATCTGTTATAGCAGTATATGCGGGGAATACAATTAGTTATGATGAAAACAATCATGGATATATGTATTTATTTTCTTTACCTGTAAATAGAAAAGTATATGTTAGAGAAAAATATATTTTTTCCTTTATTATGACAGCGTGTGGATGGTGTATTGGAGTAATCTGTGCAGGAATCACTGTACTCATAAAGCCAGAAGAAGTGTTTGATCCGGAAATGCTGGCAATGGAATTGATCACAATCTTTGTATTTCAGGCAATTGCGGGAATTACGATTGCAATTCGGTTAAGGTTTGAAGGAGAGAAAGGACGATTAGTGCTACCAATTGCAATTTTAATTGTTTTTGCAATTTGTTATGTAATTGGCTCTTTTGTGATGGATAACCTGGGATTAAAAGAAAGTATTTTGTATATGATAGAAGGGATAGGCGATTTTGAAATTGCGATTGCACTTATCGTGCTGAGTCTGCTTGTATGGTTCATTTCTTATATTTACAGTATGAGAGTCATGAAAAAGAAAGAGTTTTAGTTATTGTTCACTCCCGTGTCAATCACTTCGCTGATTGACACGGAGGAAGCATGTTTTGGCTTGAATGCATCTCGCCCCATCGCCAAAGGCGATTTAAAATGGCGAGATGCGTTGCTGGTCGCACATTGTGTGAACAGTAACGAGTTTTAAGATGGAGTGATGAAATCAGATGGTGTCAGCCATTTGGTTTCATCATTTTTATATATTGAATTTAATTAACTATCTAACTTGTTTGTGTGCAAAAAGTATTAAGAAAGTGTGAAAAAATAGAAATAATATTGACTTACTTTGTGAAAAGTACTATATTTTCATTTAGTTAATTAACTAACTAATTTTTACTATTCATTCTGTGGAAAAAGTGATAGTCAGAATTTTTTTGTAGAATGTATCAATAATCAAGGAGGGAAAAGAACGTGAAGTGTCATAAAGAGGATGCCCCATTACTTGGATTGATGGGACAGAGTATGCGCCTGATCGGAAAGAGAGCACAGGAATTGTATGCAGAATACGATTTGAACAGAGCCCAGTCAGGGATCTTATTTGCCCTTCATCAGGAAGATTCCATGTCTCAGAAAGAACTTGCGAAGCGCCTGAATGTAACGCCGCCGTCAATTACATCGATGATCAAGAAGATGGAACAGGAAGGTTACATTACAAGAAAAGCCGATGAACAGGACCAGAGAGTGATGCGCCTGACTCTTGCACAGAAAGGGAGAGACAGCATTGCTTATGTGATCAAGACAGCTGAGAAACTGGAAGAAAAAGTGTTTGAAGGAATGAGCGCGGAAGAGAAGATGCTTTTTCGTCGGCTGCTCTTGCAAATCTTAGAGAATCTGGAGTAGTGAATGAAGTAGATTACTGTCGCTGAGAATCAGCGGTTAGTGATAAATTGTGTGACTTGAAGAGAGTTGTTGTTGCTTGCACATATTGCGAACAGTAACAGAGAATTACCAGGAAAGGAAATACGCAGATTATGAAGAACTTATTCAAATACGCTGCATCATACTGGAAAGCCATGATTGCGATCGTGCTGATTCTGGTTGTGCAGGCGTATTGTGATCTGTCCTTGCCGGCCTACACATCAGATATTGTAAATGTAGGAATCCAGCAGGGCGGTATTGAAGATGAAGTACCGAGACAGATTGCAACAGAAGAAATGGAAAAATTGCTTTTGCTTGTATCGGAAGACGATCAACAGACGGTGATGGATGCATATACAGAAGATAATACTTCTTATAAAAAAGAAGCTTATGTCTTGAAAGATTCTGTTGCTGAAGAGGAAAATACGATGGAGAATCTGAAAGATATTCTTCAGATTCCAATGATGATGACATCCGGAATCGAGTCCGGAAGTGATACAACAAAACAGATGGAAGACAAGCTGAAAGAGCAGATGTCCCAGGGAATGGCGCAGAGCATGCCACAAGGGGCAGACCGGACAATGCCGGAAGGAATGCCACAAGGCGAATCCCAGGCAGTGTCACTGGATGACATGTCTATGTTTGATCTTCTGAAAATGCTTCCGGCTGAGCAGAGAGCAACAATGGTTGAGAAGATTGAAGAGCAGATGTCAGAGATGCCGGATACAATTCTTGATCAGGCAGCAGTGAGCTTCTGCAGGAGTGCATATAAAGACCTTGGAATGGACATGGATCAGACACAGATTCATTATCTGTTAAAAACAGGAGGTCAGATGGCTGCACTTGCTCTTCTTGGAATGGTAGCAAGTATTATGGTTGCATTTCTGGCATCAAGAGTTGGAGCAAGTGCAGGACGTGATCTGAGAAGTGGAGTATTCCATAAGGTTGTTGGATTTTCAAACAACGAGTTCAATCACTTTTCAACAGCATCTTTGATCACGAGAAGTACGAATGATATCCAGCAGATTCAGATGCTGATCGTTATGCTGCTTCGTATGGTTCTGTATGCGCCAATCCTTGCAATCGGTGGAGTGCTGCAGGTTATGAAGACGAATGTATCCATGTCCTGGATCATCGGACTTGCGGTTATTATCATTGCATTTGTAGTTTTGTTGCTGTTCCTTGTTGTTATGCCAAAGTTCAAAGTGCTGCAGAATCTTGTTGACAAGTTGAACCTCGTAACAAGAGAGATTCTGACAGGACTTCCGGTTATCCGTGCATTCAGTACAGAGAAGCATGAGGAAGAGAGATTTGATGATGCGAACCGCACACTGACGAAGACGAATCTTTTCGTCAACCGTGCAATGACATTTATGATGCCGGTGATGATGTTAGTCATGAACGGTGTCTCTGTTCTGATTGTATGGACAGGAGCACATGGAATCAGTGATGGACAGATGCAGGTTGGAGATATGATGGCATTTATCCAATATACGATGCAGATCATTATGGGATTCTTAATGCTTTGTATGATTTCAATTATGCTTCCAAGAGCAGCTGTGGCAGCAGACCGTGTTGAGGAAGTATTGAAGAGTGAGACAATGATCCACGATCCAAAGCAAGAAAAACATTTCCCAGAAGACGGAAAAGGAGTACTTACTTTCGATCATGTATCTTTCCGTTATCCAGGTGCAGATGAAGATGTTCTGGAAGATATTACATTTACAGCGAAGCCGGGTGAGACAACAGCGATTATCGGAAGTACCGGAAGTGGTAAGTCTACGCTGGTAAATCTGATTCCACGTTTCTATGATGTGACATCCGGAGATATTACGCTGGATGGTGTAGATATCCGTGAAGTGAAACAGCATGAACTTCGTGAGAAGCTTGGATATGTTCCGCAGAAGGGAGTTCTGTTCTCGGGAGATATCGCATCTAATATCATGTTTGGTAATTCACATGGAAGCGATGATGAGATGATCGAGGCGGCAGAGATTGCACAGGCAACAGAATTTATTGACACAAAACCGGAGAAATATAAGAGCCCGATCTCACAGGGAGGTTCGAATGTATCCGGTGGACAGAAGCAGAGACTTTCTATTGCAAGAGCAATCGCAAAGCACCCGCAGGTATTTATTTTTGACGACAGTTTTTCTGCCCTTGACTATAAGACGGATGTAACACTCCGCCGTGCGCTGGCTGAAAAGACAAGTGGAAGTACGGTGCTGATTGTTGCGCAGAGAATCAGCACAATCCTGCATGCAGAGCAAATCATAGTATTGGACGAAGGCAAAGTGGCAGGTAAGGGAACTCATGCGGAGCTTCTCAAGAACTGTCCGGTATACCGTGAAATCGCAGAATCCCAGCTGTCCAGGAAAGAGTTAGAAGCAGCGTTAAATGAGCAGACAGATGGAAAGGAGGATCAGATTCATGGCTAGAATGCATGGCGGTCGAAGACCGAATGAAAAAGCAAAAGACTTCAAAGGAACAATGAAGAAACTGATCCGCTACATGGCAATTTACAAAGTACAGGTATTTTTCGTAGCTGTGTTTGCTATCTGTGGAACGATATTCAATATTGTCGGACCGAAGATTTTAGGAAAAGCAACGACGGAGATTTTCAATGGACTTGTAAGTAAAGTTTCCGGTGGAGACGGAATGAATTTCGGTAAAATCGGACAGATTCTGCTGACTGTTCTTTGCCTGTATGTGATCAGCGCAATCTGTAGTTTTGTGCAGGGATATTTGATGACGGGGGTGTCTCAGAAGACAACCTACCGTTTGAGAAGAGAAATCTCCGAGAAGATCAACCGCATGCCGATGAGCTATTTTGACACAAAGCCGGTAGGTGAAGTGCTTTCCCGTGTGACAAATGATGTTGACACACTTGGACAGAGCCTGAACCAGAGTGCGACTCAGATGATCACATCGGTTACAACTCTGATTGGTGTATTTATCATGATGCTGTCAATCAGCCCGCTGATGACAGTGATCGCAGTTTTGATTCTTCCGCTTTCTGCCGGATTGATCGGATTTGTGATGAAACATTCACAGAAATATTTCGTAGGGCAGCAGACATACCTTGGAAATGTGAATGGACAGGTAGAAGAAATCTATGGTGGTCATAACATCATCAAGGCATTTAATAAAGAAGAGGAAGTAATTGAAGTATTCAATGAAACAAATGATAAGCTGTATGATTCCGCATGGAAATCCCAGTTCTTTTCCGGTTTGATGATGCCTGTAATGCAGTTTGTAGGAAACTTGGGTTACGTGGCAGTGGCAATCCTTGGGGGATATCTGACAATTAAGGATGTGATCGAGGTTGGAGATATCCAGTCCTTTATTCAGTATGTACGTAACTTTACACAGCCATTGCAGCAGATCGCACAGGTGGCGAATATGCTTCAGTCAACAGCTGCAGCATCAGAGCGTGTCTTCGAGTTCCTGGAAGGACCGGAAGAAGATCAGACAGTAGAGAATCCGGTTTCTGTAGAGAATCTTCAGGGAAATGTTGAATTTGAGCATGTACGTTTTGGATATAATGAAGATAAGATCATCATTAATGACTTCTCAGCGGATGTGAAAGAAGGCCAGAAGATCGCAATTGTTGGTCCGACAGGAGCCGGAAAGACAACAATGATCAAATTGCTCATGCGTTTCTATGATGTGAATGGAGGTTCGATCAAGATTGACGGACATGATGTCCGGGACTTCAATAGAAGTGAACTCCGTGAAATGTTCGGAATGGTTCTGCAGGATACCTGGCTGTTCCATGGTACGATCAGTGACAATATCCGTTATGGAAAACTGAATGCGACAGAGGAAGAAGTGATTCAGGCAGCGAAGGCGGCACATGTGCATCGTTTCATCCAGACACTTCCGGGTGGATACAATATGGAACTGAATGAAGAAGCAAGTAATGTATCCCAGGGACAGAAACAGCTCCTCACAATCGCAAGGGCAATCCTTGCAGATCCGAAGATCCTGATTTTGGATGAGGCGACAAGTTCAGTTGATACCCGTACAGAAGAAATGATCCAGAAAGCAATGGACAATCTGATGAAAGGAAGAACAAGCTTTGTTATTGCCCACAGATTATCAACGATCCGAGATGCAGATCTGATCCTTGTTATGAAGGACGGAGATATCATTGAGCAGGGAAATCATGAGGAACTTCTTGCAAGAGGCGGTTTCTATGCAGAGCTGTATAATTCTCAGTTTGAAAGTACGACAGAGATCGCGTAAGGGAAATTTTACAAGTTAATAAGTTTATATACTAAGAGCAGTCAGAAGATTGCTGGTCGCACATCGTGTGAACAGTAACGGCTGCTCTTTTTAAGAAAGGAAAACAAGATGAAAACAAGTACAATTGTCCGTAAAGCATTTGCGGCAGGAGATATGGTAAGAGATGCCGGATTAAAGACACCGGAAGAGGTTCAGAGATTTGATGACATTGTTTATGGAGAAGATAAAGTCTGGCAATCGTTGGATGTATATCGTCCAAAAGCAACTAATATAGAAGAAAAACTTCCGGTTATTGTCAGCGTGCACGGTGGAGGCTGGGTCTATGGTGATAAAGAAGGCTATCAGTATTACTGCATGAGTCTTGCACAGAGAGGATTCGCAGTAGTGAATTTTTCCTATCGTCTTGCACCAGAGTCAAAATTCCCGGCATCTATCATAGATACGAACCTTGTGTTTGGCTGGATCTTAGATCATGCAGAAGAATATGGATTCGATACAGAAAATATATTTGCAGTCGGTGACTCTGCCGGGGCACATATGCTTGGCCTGTATACGAATTTATGTACAAATCCAGAATATGCAAAAGTTTACAAAGAAAAATTTGGAATCCAGACACCGCAGGATCTTAAGATTCGTGCAGTAGCCCTGAATTGTGGTCAGTACCATTTTGGCCTGGAAGAAATGAGTAATGAGACGACAGATAATCTGATGAAAGAATTTCTTCCAGAAGGCGGTACACCGGAGGAATTAGGGCTGGTTAATGTAGACACATATGTGACAGAAAAGTTTCCACCTGTATATCTGATGACAGCGGAGAAAGATTTCCTGAAAGAGCAGGCACCACTACTGGAGAAAGTTTTGAAAGAAAAGAAAGTTTCGTATATATATTCCTGCTACGAGGGGACGAAAAAGAAATTGGAGCATGTGTTCCACCTGAATATGAAGCTGGCAGATGCGGACAGATGTAATGATGCAGAGTGTGATTTCTTCCGCCAGTATTGTAGATAGATGAATGTTACTGGTCGCGCATAGGGATAACGAATATTTTGAAATATGGAATAGCCTGCTATAAGAAAAGATGCAGAGTTTTAGTACAAAAGAATAAAATCAATATATAAGCAGCGTCTGTTTTATAGCCTATACAGAAAAAGACATATCATCCGAAAAATGATATGTCTTTTTACAACGATAAAAATTCAATCGTATATTGTTCAAGTGAAGCAAGAAGCTTATCAAGTGGAAATACCTTAAGATCATTTACTGCATCCACGGTAACACTGAGATATCCATGCAATGAATCCAGGACTTGCTGTACATTTCCATACTGAATTTCATTGATCCCTGGATTTATTATCTGTGCGTTCAGATCGAGTGGAATCTGATAACGATTTACAAGATAAGTATTCATCTTTGTATAGTCCCCATAATAATATTCCTCAGTAAGATACTTTTCAAAAGGGATATAAGTCTGGAAATTTCTGATATAAACGGTCGCAATCTCTTCTTTTATATCTGTAATCTGTCCGGTTTCATCATAAAAATCAACAATCTCTGGAATAAAATCCTTGAAAAACCGACGGTCGATATATAAATGAAAATAGTAGCCCAAAACACTGGAATCAGAAAGAAGAGAGTCATATTTAGCAGTAAAACGTGTTAAATCCGGAAATACCATCATCTTATCACGATAAACAGGATTCCGGAAATGTGAAAGCTCTTTTTGGTCTGTCGCATCCGGTAGAAGATTCCCAATCAGAAAATCATTTACAGATTGAATCGGATAAGGAAAATCAGGGTACTCGTGAAGATGGCTTCGCAGCATCTGGGCTGCAGTTAAATGTAAAATAAAACCAGGCATGAGAAAATCCTTTCATATATAAAGCTGATATTATCTTAACATGAAATGAGTATATTATACAAGCAGGCTTGCAAACCTGGAT
>UMGO01006662.1_pt1 | contig 16768 bp, 10 predicted proteins | sample 1965301 | NCBI WGS metagenome assembly UMGO01 (sample SAMEA4836074, study PRJEB28245) | human gut metagenome | biome: gut microbiome; material: fecal sample | place: Denmark | collected 2008 | reverse complement strand
GCCTGCCGTAACCGACTATAAGATTATCGGACAGGCAGCAGGACGCACGCTGATAGAGCTGTTTCCGCACACCGGACGCACCCACCAGCTGCGCGTTCACTGCGCACACAGGCTCGGACTTGGCACACCAATAGCAGGCGACAGCCTCTACGGCCACCCTGCCGACCGCCTGTATCTGCACGCCGAGGCAATAACCTTCCGCCATCCTGCCACAGGCAAAGAAATGACATTTGAGAGCACTGCCGGTTTCAGACGGTCAATAATGCCGCAGGACTGATAAATACGACATACAAACGGAACAAACCCAAACACAGGGAAAATAAAGACATAAAGGAGATACATTATGGAAGACAAAATGAAATGGAAGACGCTGAAAAGCGAATATCTTATACAAAGGCCGTGGCTGACGGCTCGCCGCGACACCGTGGAACTGCCCAACGGCGTCGTTAACGATGAATACTACGTGCTGGAATACCCCACATGGATCAACGTGATAGCGCTGACAACCGACGGCAACATGGTGATGATAAGACAATATCGCCACGGAATAGACCAGACTTGCTTCGAGATTGTTGCCGGCGTGTGCGAGAAGGGCGAAGACCCTGAGGCCGCTGCGCGCCGCGAACTGCTCGAAGAAACGGGCTATGCCGGAGGAGAATGGCACGAACTGATGGCAGTATCGGGCAACACGAGCACCACCAACAACATAACCCACTGCTTTGTGGCTACGGGCGTTGAGAAGGTTGGCAGTCAGCATCTCGACCGCACGGAGGACATCGAGGTGCATGTTATGACCAAGGACGAGGTGATGCAACTGCTCGTGAACGACGAAATAAAACAGAGTCTGATGGCTGCGCCGCTGTGGAAATATTTCTATCAGCTAAACATCCGTTAACATTGAACCGACAGACGTTAACATTTAGAGATGCGTCAGAAGTGCGCCTTTTAGAAAAAACAAATGCCTTCAGAATGTGCGAATATGCTTATTAAATACAGACAGGAACTCTATTCTGCACAATTTTACACTGAAATAAAGGTGATAAAGCAGTGAAACTGGTTGCAAAAAGCAGCTTTTCACCATACGAAACACGGCCTTTTACACTGCAAGAGACGGCCTTTTGCAATGTAAAAGGCCATGTTTTATAATTTAATTTATGGCCATTCAATAGGCACAAAGCGATAACGTATTGACTGACAACACATTACACAAATCACAAGAAAACGCCGATTTTTCGGCCGAAAACCTGCGAAAAAGATTTCACAAGCCGTTTTTCGTCTTTTTATGTTAAACAGAATGTGCCGCACTTAACGGTTGTTAACCATTAAGTGCGGCACACTCTATATTTATTCTTCACACAGACTGACAAACCGAACGGCAGCAACAAGTCATATTAAACCATGCCTACGGCATGTCATTGCCATCGTTTTTCCGCCACAGACATGACGTTATCAGAAGCTGTAGCTAAGTCCCATCCTCACCTCGAAGGTTTCCGAGCGCACGTTGTCGTGATACTTATATCTTGTCTCGCGCATATAATACGATGCAAACAGGTCGAGACTCCAGTTCTTTCTGAGATAAACCTGCAGGCGCGGATTAATCACCAGCAGCGCCGCACTGCTCTTGTCGCCCTGCGCGTTGAGGTGCAGCGGGTCGGTGTTCTCGAGGTCCTTGTCCTCATATCCCACCCATGTGTATATGCTGTAGAAGTCGGCGTTGAGCGTAAACTTGCCGAAGCGCGGAAACTCCAGCACGGTCTGTGCCTTCGCGCTGAATCCGCTGCCCATGTTATAGTCGCGGTCTATCACGTTATAATAGTCGCTCAGCGAGCCTCCGAGCAGTATGGCGTCGAGAAAGAGGCGCTGCTCCATGCGCCCAACGTTGCCAACTTTAGGGAAGCGGTAGATAAGACCGGGACCGAAGCTGGCTGCCTCGGATATGCGGTAAGGCACACGCGACGTGCCTTCCTTGACGGCTTCAGAGTCGTAATAGTTGAAATGCTGGAACAGACCGAACACCGCCGTCATCTCCTCTTCGTCGTAGAAGTTTACGCCCCACAGCTTTCCTAACAGATGAACGCTGCTTATAAGCGGCTGATTGCCGCTGAGTCCGAAGGTTACGTTGGCCGTAAAATAGTCGTAAGGCTTGCTCTCCTCGCCGTTGAATGCGTCGCCGTAGCGCAGCCACAGGTCAACATACGGATTGTGCTCGCCCCTGAACAGTCCGCCCTCGTCGGCAAGATAGCGGTCGCCGACAGACACGGTGAAGGCCACAGGTATGCGGCTGTAGTCGTGATATTTGTAATAATCATGGCGCACACGCCACGCATCGCCGCTCAATATGCGGTTGAACGCACGGATGGGGCACACCAGCGCACCGGCAAACTCACGCAGAAAGCGGCGCATGCCGCGCTCGCGGTCGTCGTAAATGAGGTTAGACACGCGGTGGGTTACCTCGCCTATGCATATTCCGCCGATGGTTGTCGCCATGAGGTCGTTTATTGCAGGCGGCTCAACCTCACACGCCAGCTCCCACATCAGACTGCCTCCAAGGGCATAAGGAGCCGACTCCCAGAAGCTCAGGCCGTTGCTTCGGGCGGCGTTGAAATATAGTCCGCCGTGGTAAGGATGGGCAAACAGGTTGGTTGAAAACTGGTCGTTGTCCCACACAAAGCCCGTCTTGAAGTTCTCCTTTATGCTGCTCAGATTAACCTTGGCAAAGTCTTCGCACAGCACAAAGCGGTCGAAGCAGTTCACGAGCACGTTGATTCCGACAGCCTCGGCAGCCGCCTTCCAGGGCCGTTTCTTCATGTTCTCAGGGTTGTCGAAGGCATATATCGACACCGAATCAGTTACGCCTACCTCCGTTTCGTCATCACTTGCCCTGCTCTTCAGTCCGCCGCGGTTGTAGGCAAAGGTCAGTCCGGCCTCAACTATGGCCCTGTTGCGGTATTTCCGGTTATGCTCATAATATCTCGTAAAGCCATATCCTGCCGACGCAAACAGCCCGATGTTGTCGTTGAGCCTGTAGTCTACGTTGGCGCGCAGCTGCAGCGAGTATAGTCGTTCGGGCTTGTCGGCCGAATTGTGCTGAAAGGTCTCTATGTGAAAGAAGCCCGCATCGGCGCTGAGCGACCACCGGCGGCCGAGGTTGAAATACTGTCCAAGACGGTAATACAGCGCGCCCGAGAACTTCTCGTCGAGCCCCATGTAATGCGTTCCGGCACCAACGATGCTGTAAGTGCTGCGGTTGCGGAACCTGAATGCGGCGTTAATCTTGCTGCTGTTGCCGCCAAAGAACATGAAGTCTACCTTCGTCTTGGGGTTGATGTTCACCAGTCCTATCTTGTGCGCCACGGTGTCGCGGCTGTAGTTTACCAGTCCGAGCTGCACGCCGTGCGGATGTTCCATGCAGACATTGGCCAGTCCTATCTGCCATCCCCGCAGCGTGTCGGCATAGTTATACGTGCCGAGCTGTGCGCCGCGCATCACCTTCGAACTGATGTTGGCCAGCACGGATAGCTGCATTCCGCCGCCCACGCCGCGCGATATGTTGGTAACTCCGCCAAGCTGAAGGCCTCTGAAGGGCGACAGACTGACGTTGCTGAACGCCGAAAGCTGCACGCCGCGCATGTTCATTGCAACACTTGAAAGTCCCGAGAGCTGCACTCCGTGCATCTCCCTGCCGGCAAACGACGTCATGGCGTTGAGCTGGAAGCCGTGCAGACGGGCAGCTCCGCCGAGCAGACCGACGTTAAGATACGATGTGCGCACCGCGCTGCTGTCGGTGCGTCCTATGGTCAGCGCCAGGTCGTGGCGCCTGTATTTGAGCGAGTCTTGGGCATAAACGCCGGCGCATGTTGCCAAAGACAGCAACACGGGCAACAGCCTCATGGCACGGCGGAAACGGTAACCGGATGTGTGCATAAACATTTGTGAAATTCTACACAAAGGTAAACATTTGGCATAACAATATGCGATAAGGAGGCGAAAAACTGCTGAAAAAGTAATAAATATAACAAATTCAGTAAATCGTACACACGCTGTTATACCGATAAGAAGTATCTTTGCATTAGCATCGGCGAGCTGCAGGCAACACGGCATAAGCCCCTATGCGCCGCAGCCGGCTGAAGTTCAACAAGAAAGAATAAACTATTTGAGCATGGAAAACCTGATAAAATTCAACTCCATCGACGAATACAACAAGGCGATGGGCTTTGAGACGAAGCATCCGCTCGTGGCAGTGGTAGACCTGAAGAAGGCCGACAAGAAGGCATTTCCGCAGGAGGTGTCTTACTATTACGGCGTTTACGCCCTGTTCCTGAAGCAGACTTACTGCGGCGACATAACCTACGGCCGCATGCCCTACGACTATCAGGAGGGCACGGTTACGAGCTTTGCGCCCGGACAGGTTGTCCATGTAAAGCACAGACCCGACTATGAGCCCAACGCTCTCGGCCTGCTCTTTCACCCCGACCTTATACGCGGCACGTCGCTTGGACAGGAGATAAAGCAGTATTCGTTCTTCTCTTATTCGTCAACCGAGGCGCTCCATCTGTCGGAACAGGAGAAGATGATATACAAGGACTGTCTCGAGAAAATCAAGATTGAGACCGAACGCCCGATAGACAACCACAGCAAGAAGCTGATATGCCGCAACATCGAACTGCTGCTCGACTACTGCATGAGGTTCTACGAGCGCCAGTTTATCACCCGTAAGGTGGTTAACCGCGACATTCTGACCAAGTTTGAGAACGAGCTCGACGGCTATTTCGAGGGCGATACGGCCGCCGTGAACGGTCTGCCTACGGTGAAATATTTTGCAGAGAAATGCTTCCTGTCGCCCAACTACTTCGGCGATCTCATCAAGCGCGAGACGGGACGCACGCCGCAGGAGTATATACAGAACAAGATTATGGACCTGGCAAAGGACGAACTGCTGGGCACACGAAAGACAATCAACGAGATAAGCTACGGTCTGGGCTTCCAGTATTCGCAGCACTTTAACCGCTACTTCAAGCGCAACACGGGCATGACACCGAGCGAATACCGCAAGGCATCGGTGTAGGACGATGACGGCTAACGCTGAAAAGACAAGATGACGAGAGACACAATGCGCCATATCTGCGACACGACAAACTATGTGTGCGAGTGCAACCGCGCCTTCGACAAGGAGACAAGGCATCCGCAGGTGAGCCTGATAGACATGTCGGGCAAGAGCAGCTGCCGCAACATGGCCACCGACTGCTATGCGGTGAAGGTGGTGAGCGACGGATGCACCGCCGGCAAATGCGGACAGCACTACTACGACTTCTCCGAAGCCACCATGACGTTTGCCATGCCTGCAAGCGAGATAGACCTCAGACAGTGCGGCGGAAGGATGCTGATATTTCATCCGGACATAATAAGATGCACGCCGCTGGGCATGAGGATAAAGGACTTCTCGTTCTTTAAATACCACACGGACGAGGCGCTCCATCTGTCGTGCTGCGAACTGAAGGTGATAGGCAGATGTCTCGACGGCATCGACTGCGAGCTGAAATGGGGCGTAGACGAATACAGCAAGGCAATAATAAGCAACTGCATCGAACTGCTGCTCAACTATTGTCAGAGGTTCTACACACGCCAGTTTATCACCCGCCACGAGGCCAATACAGCCGCCATAAAGACCGTTGACGGCATAATAGACGGCTTTCTGCGCTCAGGCAAGGCCGCCACGCAGAGCATGCTGACGGCATGCCGGATAGCGCCCGAACTGAAAATGTCGGCCGAATATCTCAACGACATGATGAAGCACGAGACGGGAAAGAGCGTGAGCGAATACATACAGCTGAGGCGGATACTGATGGCAAAGGAACTGCTGCTGTCTACCGACATGACGGCAGGCGACATAGCATCGATGCTTGGCTTCTGTGCCGAGAGCTGCTTCAACACGGTTTTCAAGAAGATTACAGGCTGCACGCCTTATGAATACCGCAACGGCTGACGGCGGACGGTACACATTTGGGTGCCGCAATGCACCCAAATGCCCAAATAACAAACATCCCCATAACTCCAAATCATTAGTTCACATAGTCGCATAAGTCCCATCCCTCCCATCAATTCCCCCTCACCAAAGCCTCAACAAAAATGCTGATTAGCCTTTATTTATTTTGCCGTTAAGGCTGTTTGCATTACCTTTGCACAAAAACTAATATACTACAACCAATGAAAAGAATTGTTTTTACGCTTATCTTTGCCGTTGCTGCATGGCTATATGCCGCAGCCGAAAACTATCCTTACCGCTCTGACTATCTGTGGCTTACCGTGCCCGACCATGCCGACTGGCTCTATCAGACGGGCGAAAAGGCTAAGATTGAGGTGCAACTGTATAAATACGGCATACCGAGAGACTGCAAGGTGAACTACGAAATAGCCGACGACATGCTGGAGGCTGACAAGAAAGGCTCTGTGAAACTCAACGGCGGAAGGGCCACGATTGACATGGGAACGAGAAAGACTCCGGGCTTCCGCGACCTCAGACTGAAAGCCACGGTTGACGGCAAGACCTACGAACATCACATAAAAGTTGGATTTTCAGTGGACAAAATCAGGCCTTACACCAAGGAGCCTGCCGACTTTATGGACTTCTGGAACAAAAACATTGAGGACATGAGGGCCGTTCCGCTGAAATATACAAAGGAAAGAGCCGACGAATATTGCACCGACAAGATTGACTGTTACCTCGTGAAACTGACGCTGAACAAGCAGAAACAGGCCGTATATGCATATCTCTTTTATCCCAAAAACGCCGCAAAGGGCAGCTGTCCGGTGGTGCTGTGCCCTCCGGGAGCAGGCATAAAGACCATAAAGGAGCCGCTGCGCCACAAGTATTATGCCGAGAACGGATGTATAAGAATGGAGATGGAGATTCACGGACTCGACCCGAGAATGAGCCAGGAGATGTTCAACGACATATCTAAAGCATTCAACGGCAAGGAGAACGGCTATCTTGCCAACGGCATAGACAACCGCGACCGCTACTACATGAAGCGCGTCTATCTGGCTCTTGTGCGCTGCATCGACCTGCTGACGCAGCTGCCTGAATGGGACGGACGCAACGTAATCGTGCAGGGAGGCAGTCAGGGCGGAGCGCTTGCGCTAGTGGCTGCCGGACTCGACAGCCGCGTGACGCAGTGCATTGTCAATCATCCCGCACTTAGCGACATGGCGGCATACAGCGCCGGACTTACCGGCGGATATCCTCACTTCAACCGCATTGAGGGCATGCTCACCGAGAACAACATGAAGACCATGGCTTATTATGACGTCGTAAACTTTGCGCGCCACGTGAAAGCCGACACTTATATGACTTGGGGATATAACGACAACACGTGTCCGCCGACAACAAGCTATGCCGTATGGAACACTCTAAACTGTCCGAAAGAGGCGCTGCTGACGCCTATCAACGAGCATTGGACATCTGACGACACTGAATACGGACAGATGGAATGGATGCTGAAGCATCTTAAATGATGTTTTATGCCTGGCGAAATAAAAGCCGGCCACATCACAAGACATAAGTGAACGGCGACTTACATAATGTCATAAGCAACAAAACATAACACCCCGCAGGCTATTGTCTGCGGGGTGTTATAGTTATAAAGACATGTTGAAAGTTACAGTTTGTCATATTCTTCATCCGTAACCGGCTCGAGCCATTCGTTCGACGCGCCCTCTTCGGCAACGGTGAACGTTACGTGCTGAAACCAGCTGTCTTTGGTTGCGCCGTGCCAGTGCTTAACGCCTTCGGGTATTTCAACCACATCTCCGGGCTTCAGCATTCGGGCATCCTTGCCCCACTCCTGATACCAGCCTGTGCCGCCGACGCATATCAGCACCTGTATTCCTTTGTGATGGATGTGCCAATTGTTGCGGCAACGGGGCTCAAAGGTTACGTTCGACACGGGCACCTTGCCCTGACTGAGCGGCGCAAGATAGCTGTTGCCGATGAAATATTTGGCATAAGCCGAATTGAAGTCGCCTTTTGGGAACATCATCTGCTCCACGGGCTTGCCCTCATCAAACGGCTCTCCGAACACTGCCGCAATGGCCTTGGCAGCGCGCCATGCCTCAACCTCGCCCACACGGGCAGCAAGCGTGGCAGGTATTGAGCGTATCTCGTCGTCCTTCAGCCCCATGTTGCGCGCTCCGCTGACGTGCGCCTGCAACTGCGGCTCAACGCCCTGCAAGCCTGACAGCGCACTTACGGTAACCAACTCGCGCTCGGCGTGAGTGAGATTGTTGCGCGCAAAGATGTCACCAAACAGGTGAGCCTTAAGATAATAGTCGGTGGCGGGAGCAAAATCATAAGTAAACGGCTTGCCGCTCAACTTGGTCTGCACCTCAGTTCCCTGTTTCAGTGCGTCGTATCCTTCTGCCATCGGGTCGGCATCCTTGCCCTCCTCGCACGCCTTGCCCTGCTGACGGCGGCTATTGACAACGCTCTGCAGTGTGCCAAGGGCGTTAAGGCTGCGCGGAAATCCCGTGTAGGCATACAGCTGCGACAGGGCTTCCTTAATCTCGCTCACGGTAAGTCCGGCGTCAAATCCGGCGTTGATGGCGGCAGTCAGACCGTCGATGTCGCCCTTTGCCTCAAGGCATGCAATGGCAGCCATGCACTGCTGCTTTTCGTTTAGTACGTTTTTCATATTCTCTTCAGCTTTTATCTGACTGCATACGGCCATCAACATAGCCGCCGCAATCATTGTTACATTAATCAGTTTCATGCTATCATGTTTTGGTTATGGTGCAAAGTTAGCACATATCCGCCATCGCCACGATACCACAATTACTGATTATTTTACCCTTTTTACACATATTTCATTACGAGACCCAAAGCCGCTCTGAATGCCGTTTATAGCCTGCCAGCGTCAGATATGCTTTATCACGCGCGCCGGAACGCCGCCAACTATTGTGTCGGCAGGCACATCCCTGGTTACCACGGCTCCGGCAGCGACCACCGAATTGTCGCCTATCGTAACGCCCTGAAGTATCGTCGCATTAGAACCTACCCACACATTGCGCCCCAAGACTATCGGAGCCGGATAAGTGAAGCGGCGGTTCTCGGGCTCAAGTCCGTGGTTGAGCGTGGCAAACACCACGTTGTGGCCTATCTGACAGCCGTCGCCAAGGGTTACGCCTCCATGATCCTGAAAGTGGCAGCAGGCGTTGATAAACACGTTTTCGCCTATGTGTATGTTCTTGCCGAAATCGGTATAAAACGGCGGAAACACTCTCAGCGTGTCGGGAACGGTATATCCCATAATCTCTGAGAGCAGTGACCTTACTTCCTCCTGAGTGTGAAACTCGGCGTTGAGCCTGAACGTAACGCGGCGCGCCTCGTTGCTCATATCGTCCATAAAACTGCATATCTCGGGTGTGTTCAGCGGTTTGCCTGTGGCCACATAAGCCAAAAAGTCATTCAATGTCATAATGATATATTGTCCTTTTTTCGTTAACTGTCGTTTCATTTGTGCCTTTACCATGACCGCTCCGGTACCGCAGAGCGGCCATTTTACTGCACGCTGCAAAGATAACTATTATCGGCATTAACCTGCATACCCATATCATGGATAATGTTATATCTTTTACTTTTTTATATTCCGGCACACGCCGCAGCGACGTCTGCTCATGCCTCACGGCTACAGGCACACCGCGCGGCACGCAGCCTCAACACATAAAAATCACGGGGCGTATGCTTGCGCCGTGCGTTTTTTATTCTTACATTTGCATAGAGAAACATTTTATCGGCTTCATTTTATACAAAAAACAGATTATGAACATAACGGACATTCACGTGGTGTACTTCAGTGCTACCTACACCACACGCACAATAGTAAGGGAAATAGCCAAGGCCATTGGCGGAAACATCATTGAACACGACGTAACCAACGCCCTGCCCGAGAGCGAAATAAGGCTCAGCGGCGACAACAGTATGCTCATTGTTGGCGCTCCTGTCTACGTGGGACGCATACCAGAGGCTGCCGCCGAGGCGCTGAAGATGGTTCACGGCAACAACACTCCAGCCGTTGCGGTGTGCGTCTACGGCAACCGCGACTACGACGACGCGCTGCTCGAGATAAAAGACACGCTCAACGGCAACGGCTTCCACACGTTTGCCGCCGGCGCGTTCATAGGCCGCCACTGCATATTCCCGAAGGTTGCTGAGGGCCGTCCCGATGCTTCCGACCTTGAAAAGGCTGCCGCGTTCGGCAAGAGATGTGCCAAGCTGCTCGCCGATGCTGCCGGAACTGACGCCTTGGGCAATCCTGAAGTGAAGGGTAACCGCCCGTACAGGGAGGCTCACAAGGTGCCGATGTGCCCAACGGGCGACAAGAATACATGTACCAAATGCATGACTTGCGCAAGACTCTGCCCTGCCGGCGCGATAAGCGAGAGCGACCCTTGCAGCACAGACACATCCAAATGTATTGCCTGCGGACGCTGCGTGGTGGTTTGTCCTCACGGCTCGCGCGCCATATATCTGCCCGTTTATGCCGAAGCTGCGGCTAAATTTACAGCGGCATTCTCGGCAAGACGCGAGCCCGAAACGTTCTTCTAAGATATTAAAACGTAACGAAGATTATGCCGAAAGTCATTTAACGGCAACATCGTTTCTGCATATCCGCAATGCCGAATGGCGGTAAGCATCACGCAGAAGTCATATTTCTGTATTACAAAACACCCCAAACGGCATTGTAAAAGGTATGCTTTTGCACCATAAAACACGGCCTTTTGCAGCATAAAAGGATAGCTTTTGCGCTGCAAAAGGCCGATGTTTATTAAACTAAAAAAGATTTTGAATAAACTCATCACTCATCACATCTGCCTGTAACGCGCTAATATTCAATGCCTTAAGGTGTGACGTTTTGACTTGTCAACTCATCACATCAAGGGCTTTACGCTGCCGGCGTGATGAGTGCAAATGGCAACTCATCACACTGCAACAATCTGACTAACTGAAAGTTATGCTGCAATGTGACGAGTGATGAGTTTCTGAGAAAAACTTAGAAGAATTGTATTTTAATAATTTTATTATTCTAATATAATCAAAATTTAAATTACATAAAAAAAGATTACGTTTCACCTAAACTAAAACAATTAAATAATTATTCACATTGTATTTATTTATATATGAACATACATACAATAAGTTTATAAATAGCTCTTTTAATACAACGTTTATTACATCAATGTTAAAACACTATTCATCTCTCATACAATATTTAGGCATTTTATCATCTACAAAATTAGATGTAATATTTTTATATAAAGATTTTACATATTCAATAGAATCTTGTACATGTACTCTTCGTTCTATAGCATTAAGTTCACACTCAATTTCGTTACACCATACATCTAAATTTTCATCTGAATTACCAGTTTTTCTACACATTAAATGAAGTGCATATTCGAAACACTTTACAATATCATATTTCTTTTGCTCTGTATCATAAAAATCTGACACATCAAAAATATTATACATATTTATTTGTCTCTTAAATAAAATTGCATCTTGCAACAAATCAGAAATGTATTCTCTGCCATCATGCATAAGAACAACAAAGGATGGATAATGTGAACATAGAAGATATGAATTATTAAGTTGTTTTATAAATGCATACAAGCCTACAGTTCCAACAATCTTACCTGTACTCCATTCATTATAATTTGGATATTTATCCACGAATCCACCAGTCATTATACAAGACATGCAGATGCCAAGATCCGCTAATTCTCTATTTGATAACGTTGTCAACTCTTTTGGATTACTTATCACAGAATCTATCAAAACCATAAATTGAGCTGTAGTATCCAAATCACTATAATCATAACTTCTTTTTATAGAGTCAATCGTATTCTCTATACAAGAATTTATAGATACTTTTTCCATAAATCTATATATTTTATAAATATAAATGCAAATATAAAAATTATTCAATAATATCAACGTATCAAACACACCTTTTTATCACAAAAAAAGAAATATTTTATAACGCCCGATTAATCACAAATTATCATTAGAAATTTTTATAAACAGATCATAAGCAAACTATTATCCCTAATAAATTAATAGCATAACATAGTTTAATATTTTGTATAAAAGCAATACACCTCGGACAAAAAGAAAACATATTTTTCTAATGACTAATTTGAATTAATTCTATAATCTACAATCAAATTTATCCTTATTACAAAATAATCTATTTAATCATAATTATATTTTACACTTTCACCACAACAACCGTAAATGCCGTCATGAAAGGCTATTCGTAATATCTGAACAGGCCGCCTTTCGACTCCACATAGCTTATCATCTCACGGAAGACAGCGTTATGGCTGAGCGTCTCAACGTTGCCAGTCATTATCATCTGGCGGCGCGCACGGGTGATGGCCACGTTCAACTTGCGGTCTATTATGTGATTGTCGTCCATGAAACAGTTGGCTGCAAGAAACTCAAGCTGCCACCTGTTCTGCACCGTGAACGAATAGATTATCACGTCGCGCTGGCTACCCTGATAACGCTCTACGGTGTCTATGGATATGTCTTCAAGCTCCTTTATCCCGGTTTTCTCTATCTCCTTGCGTATCACGGCTATCTGGTTGCGGTAAGGCACTATTACGCCCACGCTCCTGGCGGCGCTGAAACTGCTGCCGAGCATGGAGTAAAGACGGCTCAGAAGGTCGGCCACTATGGTTGCCTCGCTTGTGTTCACCTTGTCGGACACATCGGGACGGCGGCACGGCTGCGACGGAATGAAGATCATGCGGTGAGTGCGCAGCAGCATGTCAAGCTTGTCTGTAAGGCCTGTGTCGGCATAATTGAGCGACGTCTCCCTCTGATGCTTCAGCGGAACAGGCTCTAGATGCTCGCTGGCGTAGAACTCACGGCAGGGGAACTCTGCCACGTCGGGGTGCATACGGCCGTGACGGCGCAGCACACCAGTAAACTCTGTACGGCCGGCGGCACGCTCCGTGCGCAGCAGACGCTCAAAGAGCGAGTTGCGACAGTTGTCGAGTCCGATGGCACGTAGCGCCTCGCTGCTCACAGCCGACTCGGTTTCGCTCTGCAGCACCACAGCCGGCAGCTGCTTATGGTCGCCTACAAGAATAAAGCGGTCGATGCTGCAACGTGTGCGCACGCCGCCTTCGTGGTCGTGGGCGGCAAGCAGACCGATAAGTCCAGGCTCGAGTATCTGCGACGCCTCGTCGACAATGGCTAACGAGAAGTGCTTCAGGCTGAACACGAAAGGCCGCGACATGAGCATTGACGTGGTGGCGGTGATGATGCGCACCGAAGATATGCGCTCGCGGATGTCGGACAGACGGGGACAGTTGCGCACAGCCTCGCCAATCAGGCGCGACTTGAAACGGCGGTCGCAGCTGTACTCGCTGCCCAGCCTCAGATAGTCGAGCGAGGCGTCTTCGAGCATTGCACATATCTCGTCTACGGCCCTGTTGGTGTATGCCATGAGCAAAACCGACGCACCGGGGCGCGTAAGTTCCTCTTCAACCATAAACCTCAGAGCCATTGATGTCTTGCCCGTGCCGGGCGGACCGACGAGCAGATAATAGTCGGATGCCTGCATTGCGGCCAGCAGTATGTCGTCGTAGCTTGGGTTATAGCTCTTTGTGAGCCTTACGCTTTCGTTTCTGCGAGGGGCACGCTGACCGAGAAGCAGACTACGGCGGTCGTCGGGAGCGGTTACAAACTCAAGCAACGCGCGCGCTCCGCTGCTGCCCGAAGCGTCTGTTCCGGCATGCTCTACGGCATATACCATTGCCTTATGCATGTCGTCGGGCATATCCTCGGGATGCTGAACCTGCAGAACGTCGGGGTTCTGCTGTCCGTCTGTCAGCACCACTGTTATCTCGTCGGTGTGCAGCTCGTCGATGTTTCCCTTGTAAAGTATGGCGTTGCGCACATCGGGAACGCTGTCGGCACGATACTGATAGAGATAAATCATGTCGCCGCGGCGGAAGTTTGGCAAGAACCCCTCGCCCTGTCCGGGCACGGAGAGCGTTATGCGGTCGGGCACGGAACTGCCTTCGGCACACTCCTTTGCCTTTATCGTCAGGCCGGTGTATATGTTGCCGGTCTCCAGCTTTTCTGCCAACGGCATGTTCCAGAGGTCTGCCGAACAGCTTGTTACGCCTTCCTGCGAGCCTACCTTGCCGAGGAGCTGCTCACGATATACGAACGTCATCATGCGGCAGAAATACTCACGCTCGAGCGGCGGCATGGCAGCCAACGGTCCCGTTACGGCCTCTATCTGCGGCAGAAGGTAGCGCTGAAAGAACGACGAAGCGGTTTTTGTGGTGTTGAGCGTGGCGGGCGTAAGCTCGGGCAGCACGCTGTCGAAGCCGTCGAGGGCTATGTCGAAGTCGGCAGCGACAATCTTGTTGCGCAGACTGATGGCCTCAGCGAAGAGCTTGCGATAGAAGGCTACGGCAAGGAAGCCCTGTGCCGGGGGATATTTAGAATAGAGCAGACGGATGTCTGTCTTGTTGAAACCAAGATTGAAGTTGTATCTCAGCACGCCATAATAAAGCAACAGCTGAACATAATGAGGCTCAAGCTGCAGGCCCTTGCCGCCCGACTGTGCGGCGCGCTCAATGTTGAGGTTGCGCCCCGACTTCTGCTCAACAAGCAGACGGAAGTCGGTGGTCATGAGGTCGACACGGCCCTGAAGGCCAAGACGCTCGCAGACGAACGACGGCTCGAGCACAACTCTACTGCGGTCGTATTCGCCGAACATGCCCGTTACGGCGGCGTTGATGTTGGATGCCTGCACGGCGGCGTTAGCCTTGAACACGGCAGGATTGAAGTCGGTGCAGGTTGAATATTCGAGAGCCTTCTCGCTGAAACTCGACTTCAGCGTAGACGCCATATTGTAGGTGCCGCGACTGTTGATAATATCGTCGAGCACGCTGCCGGCAAGATTACCAAGGAGTATTGCCTGACTGTTGGCGCGAGGCTTCATTCGGTCGAGGGTGTATATCAGCGGATGGTGGCCGTACTCCTTAAAGCATGCGGCTATAGAGCTGATGTCGATAAGATAGTCGGGCTCAACGATAACGAGCGAAGGCACGATGATGTCGCATTTCACGTCGCCCTCGCTGCCGCTGTATGTGCATGAGCCTTCGAGCTTGCAGTCGAGCAGGTTGAGCTGCATGCCCTCGCGCAGCAGTTCGGAGAGATAAGTTAGGTCGTCTGCCGTATAGTCGGCAGCAAGCATGGCTCCGCCGAGCACGTCTTCGGCCGACACATAGATATATTTGTCGTCGAACCCTCTTACAATACATCTCACGTATCTTACGTCGGTGCCTTCGGCCTTGGTGTAAGGCTTGCGCTCGGCAGGCAGCACACGGAGCAGCTCGCCCGGCACGTCGGTGCCCGTAACGGCAGAGATGAAGCGGCTGAGGGCGCGCATATCATAGAAGAATTCTTCGCGCGAGAGCGGCTCACTGCTGTTGGTATGGCGGCGCATGGCCTGAACTGCAATCCAGTCGGGCAGCTTGACGTTGTGCCTCTTGCACAGATAGTCTACCTGCGAAAAGAGGTTACCGAAGGCCTGTCCCGTGTCGCGCAGTCCCTCATGACAGGTCAGCACCAGCGTCTCGTGCGCCATCTTGTTGACGCTCTTAGCATCGGCAGTATCATAAAGGCGCGTAAGTTCTAAAACGCGAGAAAAGAGTTCACTATTAACGTCTTTATAATTCACAATTAACGATTTTATAATTCACGTTTATAAGTCATAATTAGCTAATGCCGAACTTTGTTTCACAATTTAAACGAGACATCACCCTATATCGTATATTGTTATAGAATGACACCCGCCCAATTATGAATTATGAATTGTGAAACGAAGTTCGGCATTAGCCAATTATGAATTATCATTGTCCTCCCAGCCTGCTGAAAAATTCTATTATCTCTTCCCAAGTCTTGAAGGTGTCGCTTCCAAACTTGATGAGCGTGCCCATGAAGTCGGCTGCGCCATACTCGTCTGACGGGTCGATGAGGTAGTCGCCGTAGATAAGGTCCTTGCGGTTGGTGAACACAAGGTGCTGCCATGCCGGAACGTTTACCACGTCTTCAGCCCAGCGCATCACTTCGGCAATGTATTCAGGATTGTAGGCGGGCGACGGAGCAACGATATACATGGCGTAATGCTCAAAGAGATAGCGGAACGCCTTCATAGCGCTCGACATCTGATTGCCGCGCGCATCGCGCAGCGTGTCGATGCTGACGTATATTATAGGGCGCTCGCGATGCTCCTGTCTGTCGTCTATCCACTGCACTACGGGCAGCACAGAGTGGAGCAATATCTTGTCGTTCATGCGATGCTCGCCGTGAAAGCTGATGGCGTTGCGGTAGTGCTGCGAGAACAGGTCGCGCGTGTGCACCACGGGGTCTTCGTCGCCGAATAGTCCGTAAACCCTGTCGCGGCTCTCCTCATCGGTTACGCCGGCAAAGCATTTGGCGGTAATCTCCTTATATTCCTCCACGAGAGCCTTGGTTACGATAAACTCCTGAACGCCGTCCTGACGGGGATTAAGAAAGGTGTTCTTGCCCAGCATGCCATGCTTCAGCATGGTGTCGCCCATCTGAAAGGCAGGGTTTACCAATATGCGGTCGTATCCGTAGAGCATCTCGGCATACATTCCGCCCATCGACGTACCGATAATCAGGTCGGGATTTTCAGTCTCGCAAGTATGGTGAAGCAGG
>UMGO01015221.1_pt1 | contig 16968 bp, 10 predicted proteins | sample 1965301 | NCBI WGS metagenome assembly UMGO01 (sample SAMEA4836074, study PRJEB28245) | human gut metagenome | biome: gut microbiome; material: fecal sample | place: Denmark | collected 2008 | reverse complement strand
GAAAGATAATCATGGCAAAAAAAAATAACCGCCCCAGTCCAAGGTTGCGGTTATCTTTTTAACTAAAACACCGGGCTAACCGTCTATCGGTAGCACCTTTTGTAAGTTAATTATATCACACTTACACCAAAATGCAAACAAAATAAAATCATTCATAAAAGTCCAGCCTTAAGTTGGAAAAGCGAATTGTTATTTTTACTAATTTGTAAAAGAGACAATGAGAAAGAAAGTAAAGAAAAGGTTTTTTGCCATTCTCTTACTTCTTGCAATCGTTTTTTCCAACGTGGGGGTGGACTTTTTTTATGTCCAGGCGAGCAGCATAGAAGCAAATGAGAGTGTGCAGGAAGAAAACACAGAAACGATAACAGACACCGGAAATGTGGAAATAGGCACGGACAGCGTTTCTGATACAGAGGAAGTGAGTGAGAGCACGGAAACTGTGGAAGATACGGAGAAAGTGGCTGAGAGCACAGAGACGGTTGCTGACACCGAGGTGATTGACACAGAAGAAGATATTCCGGAAGAAGCTGCTCCGGAAGAAGAACAGATTCCAGATCAGGAATACACATGGAGAGATACGACTGCAGAACGCAATCTATATTATGATGACTGGTCAAAAGATAACATGGGGCGCATCTATCTTGGAGAAACATTAGAAGAACTTTTCCAGATGTATGAAGATCCAACGTTGGAAATGGCAGGATGGGAAGATTTCTTCGCAGGTACGTGTTTTGCAGGTGCAACCTTGGAAGATCTGAAATGGCTGCAGGAAAGCGGATACACAATGGATCAGCTTATACAGATTGCATCTGATAATAACAGAAGCAGTGTGTGGCAGATGTTGAGTGGAATTGCATTGATGGCAGCTTATAAAGATAAAACGGTTGCTTTTACAGGGGCTACCAGTACAGCCACAATACCTGCATTGGGGAGAGACAATGTTGCAGTTTATAAAATGGCAATGGGAGGAAAACCTGCATTCTGTGCGGATTGTGGAAAGCATATGACATCATCAACTGTGTTGTCATATATTCAGGAAGTAAATACTTCATATGTAAAAAAGGCAATGGCATATGCAGATAATGGTGGCGGATTTCCTATGGCTCAAATGTATATATGGTCAGGTGGAAACAAAGAATTATTTTTAAAAGCATATTGCCAATACAGATACAGTTTGTCTCATTTGTCTGCATCATATTCAGACATAGAAAAAATTGATGTTACAAAGTTAGATTACTATAACACTGCATTGACACATTACAACATGATAATCAATACAGACACAAGTGGCGTTCATGTTTATATGTATTCCAATGGTAATAGTTCATATCAGAGGATATATGCGCTATATCGTGATGAATTGCCGCCTACACCGATTGATCCACCAGGTCCGACGCCTACAGATGATCCGGTTTATGCGGATGTATCTGCTGATGCAGAGGCTTATGTGGATGCGAATGTAAGTTTAAATGTTGTGAAAAAGGACAATGTGACAGGTCAGGGACTGGCAGGTGCAGTATTTAATTTCTTCAAAGACGGAGGATTTGAGGGAAGCGGAACGACAGACGGTAATGGAAATGTAAGTTTTTCTTTTACGACATCTTACTATGGAGCTGCCAGCAGCTCCAAGACGTACTGTACGAATTACGGTTCATTGACAGACGATAAAAAGGCAACGGTAAGTACATATACCAGTTATGACGCTGCTTACAATGCAGCTTATAACGAGGCATACACCAAGGCTTTAAATGCAGCCAATGCAGCTAAGAACAGTACAAGCCATAATTATTCCGCTACGGAAGTGACAGCCAGAAATGGTTATTACTTAAATCCGGGGAATACGACAGTCGGACAGAGTGCCGCAGGGGATGCATCTTTAAATCTGTCACTTGCAAATGTGAGGACGACAGGAAGCATTACGATCACGAAAGAAGATAGTGAGACAGGTGCAATCGCACAGGGCGATGCAACACTGTCCGGCGCAGTCTATGGACTGTATGCGCGGAGTAACATCGTGCATCCGGACGGACATACCGGAATTTTATATACAGCCGGATCATTGGTTGCTACATTCCCGCCAACGGATGCAAACAGACAGGCAAGGTTAGATAACCTTTATCTCGGAAATTATTACGTGAAGGAGATAACGCCATCCACCGGATATCTTCTGGACACGAAGGAGTATGACGTTGCTGTCACTTATGAAGGGCAGGACGTACCAAATGTGGTGAGGACATCTACGGTGACAGAGGATGTGATCAAGGGAAATATAAGGCTTGTAAAACATTTACAGGAAAAGGATCCTTCGGCTGCATCCAGACCACAGGTGCCGGAAGAAGGTGCAGAATTTGACATCATCCTAAAATCATCCGGCGTGACATATGCGCACATTATTACGGATGCAGACGGATTTGCACAGGCAAACATGCTGCCATACGGAAATTACATCGTAAGGCAGACAAAGGGTAAGGAAGGATACTCATTTATCACTGATTTTGAAGTATTCATCAGGGCGCATGAAAGGACGTACTCTTACATTCTGGAAAACCTTGATTATACATCACAGCTGCAGGTCTTAAAAAAAGATGCAGAGACAGGTGAGCTTGTCAAGGTGGCAGGTGCCAAGTTTGAGATCTACAACGAGGCAGGGAAAAAAATTGTTCAGACGGTTTTATATCCTACCAAATATGACATATCGGTATTTGAGACAGACGAGAGCGGTATGCTGGAGCTTCCGCAGTGGCTTGGAAGTGGAAATTACACATTGAAAGAAGTCCAGGCACCGGAAGGCTACATTTTAAATCCAGATCCTATCCCATTTAAGGTTTTCAGGGAATATGAGGAAAAGGATAAATGGGGTGATTCCGTGATCCGCGTGGTATGTGAGGACGTAGCGGTCAAAGGAATCATCGATGTTACAAAGGTGGCACCGGTATTGACTGCTTATGAGGATGGAAAATTTATTTATACCGAAGAGCGTGTGCGGGACGTGAGATTCCAGATTATAGCGGCGGAGGACATTTACCGTGCGGACAGACAGACGGATGCCGAAGGTAATCTGATAACTCTCTATAAAAAAGGAGATATAGTTGAGACGCTTGTAACTGATCCGCTTGGTGAAGCTTCCTCAATGGAACTGCCGCTTGGAAAATACAAGGTAAAAGAGATTTATGTGCCGGGTGGTATCTATCTGGATCAGGAAGAGATCGAAGTGGAACTGAAATATGAGGATGACCGTACAGAGATCGTTTTCTCTCCGGCAGATTTTTATGATCAGAGACAGGAAATCGAGATTGGCGCATTTAAGTATGACACAAAAACAAACAAAGCTATTCCGGGAGTAGAGATCACGATATACGCAAACAGGGATATTCTTGATTATTACGGTAATGTGCTTGTAAAAAAGGGTGATGCCATCAGGAGCATTGTTACGGATAATGACGGAAAAGCAGACTTTGGAAAGGATCTTCCATTAAATGCCTATGCTGCAGAAGGGGATGATCCGGATGTGGAAGAGCCTATGTATTACATGAAGGAAACAAAGTTTCCGGTTGGTTATCTTCCGGAAGATAACACATATTTCATTTACAGTAGTACGCCGGACATGACAGTACAGTTTGTTAAGGAAAATGTGAATGTCAGCAATGTGCATGTGGATGGAATCATCAAAGTCACAAAGACAGCTCCGGTTCTTACCGGATATGACGAAAATGGACGTTTTGTATATACGGATGAACGCATACATGATGTGAAGTTTCAGATCATAGCAGCAGAGGATATTTACCGTGCAGACTGTGACCTCACGGAAGATGGGGAGCTTATCCCGATTTACAAAAAAGATGAAGTGATACAGGTGCTTACAACGGACAAGGATGGATATGCAGAGACGGCAAAACTGCCGCTTGGAAAATACCGGGTAAAAGAGATTTATGTGCCGGGAGGCATTTATCTGGATCAGGAAGAAATCAATGTGGAACTGAAATATGCAGATGATGATACAGAGATCGTATATGAGAACGCAGATTTTTATGATCGGAGACAGCAGATCGAAGTGAGCGTGTATAAATACGACAAACTCACGGACAAAGCGATCGGCGGTGTGGAAGTATCCTTGTATGCGAACCGGGATATCCTGGACTATTACGGAAATCTGCTTGTGCAGAAAGGAACGCTGATCAGGAAAGGCATTACAGACAATGCCGGAAGATATGTATTTTCAACGGACATTCCATTAAATGCATATGCCAGAGAGCAGGAAAAAACAGATTCAGAGGATAAGGACGAGGAAGAACCTATGTATTATCTGATCGAATCCAAATTTCCGGATGGATACATTCCGAATGACATTGTTTATTACATCGATAGCAGGACACCAAAAATGACGGTCAGAAATACCTCTGAAAATGTAGACATCAGCAATGATCCATTGCAGGCAGAGCTTGAGGTAGACAAGAGTGCACCGAAATTTGCAAGTCCGGGCGGTACGTTGAGATTTACGGTCAGCAAGGTTACGAACCAGTGCATGTATGAAATGGATGAATTTACACTAACGGATATTCTGCCGGAACATGTAAAGCTGTCAGTGTTAAACACAGGTACATTTAAGAACCCTCGCAGCCATGTGGTCAGCTATTCTATCTGGTTTAAGACAAACTACGATAGCGAATGGAGAGCATGGAAAACAGGCATTCAGAGCAATGAAGCGCAGGAGCTTAAGGTTGCAGATATGGGGCTTGGAGAGGATGAATATGTGACAGAGTTTCAGTATCGTTTTGGAACAGTGCCGCCATTCTTTGAAGTAGATGTGAACCCTTATTACGATGTGGTTGTGGACAGGGATGTTGATCTGAATACGGTTCTTGTAAACCATATCAAGCTTACTGGAAATAAATTTGGAAAGTATCTTACATCCGAAGATGAGACAGAAACACGTCTGTTATATGGAAAGATCAGAGCCTCTATTAATGGAAAAAATGGCAATGGTGGCTGGTTCGTACATACAAATGGTTCACCAAAGACTGGAGACCAGGGAAATCTTGCAGGTGCGGTTCTAGTTCTCATTGCAGGAATTATGCTCATTGCAGCTTCAATAAAGAAAAGAAAAGGAAATAAGGTGCGCGGTATGAAAGTACACATTTTTATCCTGTTTACGGTAGTATCGGCATTTGCTTTTTCGGATCATACCTATGCTGCAGACAGCACAGTTGTAAAAGAGAACAGATACACCACAAACAGCAGTGATGACCTGCATGCAGATTATGATGAAAAGATCATTGAAAACAATAACTTTTACAAGCTGAAAAATGTTCAGTATGAGGTTCTTGACAAGAGCCAGGTAATCATTGACCGGAGTGTAGTGAGTGATCTCATGCTGGAAACAGATGAATACGATCCACCGGAAGAAATAAAAGAAGATGGTCTTATTTACAGGCTTGTGGATGTGAAGCAGATAGATTCTGAAACACTGGATCAGGAAGTATCAGGATTTGATGATTATGAGAAAAAAATCAGTGAAGAAGATGTTCCACAGACAAAAACATTGAAGATAGAGGATCTTAGGACAGGGGAGGAAATGGAAGTCGAGTGTCCGTTGAGCGGTATTGAAGTGCTTGACGGTGGAACGCTCATTCAGGATTCCATTGATATCACGTTTGAAGATTACAGTCTCGGTGTATTTGAGTGGAATGGTACATATGTAAGATCAGATGACGAATATCCGCTGAAAGGATATGAGAAAGATCTTTTGAAAAGTGTAGGGCTGTCTCCGTCTATCTATTCCGTGAGATCTATCGCATGGAGCGGAGAACCATACACAGATGAAAACGGAGTGAACTGCAGGGATGCAGTCGCAGAAATACAACATTATGGGTATTTGTATAGGGCAAATTACTCTTCACATATCAAATATGTAAAGTATGAGGCTTCATACGAAAACGCTGAAAATGACAATTTTAATTACGTCATCAAGGCAACGGCAGTATATGAAAAGGTTGTACCTGTTACACAGGCGGTATTTTACGCCGGGATCGGGATACTGATCTTCTGTATCCTGCTGGTACTCATAATGTATCTGGTTTCCAGAAGAAAAAAAGAAGATGAAAAATCTTCAATAAAAGAGGAAGGAGAAAAGGGCATATGGTAAGGATGATGACTGGTTTATCAAATCTGGTGGTAAGTTATACGCCAGCAGTAAAACTTTTGCTTATGATTGTTCTTATGATTATCGGTGCAGGATGCATAATCCCAATTGAAAAAACACAGACATGGGCAAAAAATGCAATTCCTTATGTGGCACTCGGTGCGGGAATTGTTTATTGTGCCTCAACTTTCGCAGAAGAAATAGCTTCTACTTTTGTGTTTGAAAGTGCAGCATATCTTATTTTTTAAACAGGACATCAGGAAGGTACTATTAATAGTACCTTCCGGCAAAAGGGGAAAAAATGACGGATAAAAACAGGCGGTTGATGAAGATAAACCGCATAATTTCAAATAAAAAAAATGTTGCGTTGATAGTGATCGCAATAGATGTTTTATCTTTTCTCCTGATCAATTTTATCATCAATTCATTTGCAGGGATAACATCCAGCGTTGGTGGAAAAGGAAGTCTGGAAGATGCACTTACAGTCTTGAACATACTTCCAAACATGAACATGATAGTACATTCAAAATTTGTCAGATCAGTGTACACAGTCCTTTTTCTTTTTATTGCAGTGTTGGATGTTGCATTTGTTTACCAGATAAAGTTTGCCTATTCCGAGGAGGAAATCAATATAGGGCAGAAAGGTACACAGAGATGGACAACATTTGAAGAAATCAAACAACAGTACGTTGAGATTGAGGACAGGAAGGTTGAGTATGATGGACCGCCCGGATTCCCAATCTGTGAGCATGGAAATAAGATTTATATTGATACTTCACCTGTAAACAATGTTGTCATTGGTGCAACGAGATCAGGAAAAGGTGAGACGCTTGTTTATAAGTCCATAGATGTATATTCCAGGTCAAAGCAGAAACCATCAATTGTGGCAATTGACATGAAAATCGAACTGTATAAATCATCAAAAAAGACCTTGGAAAGAAGGGGATATGAAGTATATCTGCTGAATCTGCAAGATCCTCTGCATTCTATGGGATATGATGTACTCGATCTTATCAAGCAGTTTTATAAAGCCGGAAATCCTGCAGAAGCAGAGCTTCAGGCACAGGCATTTACATATCTTGTATTTGACCCGGAAAATCAGACCGGAAATGAAAGGTACTTTGCGAGAACGGCTGCAACCATTACAGCGTGTCTTATTATTGCCATAACAGAAGATGCCCTAAAGGAAGATAGGATTATCAATAAAAAGAGAAAAGCAGCGTATAAGAAAAAAACAGAGGCATTTAAAAAACTGCCGGATGAAGAAAAGCAGAATGTAAGAAATGAATACCAGAATTACAAGACAGACGTTTTTTTAAACTACGATGTCCCTTATATACCGGATGAGGTCGAATATTACGATACGGATGTGAATGAGAAAAAGGTCAATATGTACAGTATCATTAATACATTTACAGAACTGCAGAGAAATGTGGTTGACCCGGATCATTACACTACTATGCTGGAAGTATTTTTTACAAAACGTCCTCCGCTTGACAGGGCAAAACTTAAATATGCGTCATTGGAATTTGCAGGATCAAAAACTAAAGGAAACGTTTACTCTACAATGCTTTCCAAACTGGATATTTTTACATTTGAAAATATTGCAAAGATGACAGCAGAAAACAGTATTCATTTTGTGGATATTGGATTTGGAGATAAACCGATTGCAGTATTCATTGGATTCCCGGATTATGATTCTTCTAAAAATTTTCTGGCAGTTACATTTATTAAGCAGGTATATGTAGCATTGGCGCAGAAGTGTGGAAAAAAAGGAAAATGTACGCGGAGAGTAAAGTGCGTCGTGGATGAGGCTGGAAACCTGCCAAAGATCGAGGACTTAAAGCAGATGGTAACAATTGGTCTTGGACGAAATATATTTTTTGATTTTTATATACAAAGCTTACAGCAGTTTGAAAGTGTTTATGGAAAAGATGGTGAGATTATCTATGGAAACTGCGGTAATAAAGTATATCTGATGGCAGGAGATGACGATACACCGGAAAAATTTTCAAAACAGATCGGAGCGGAAACGGTTACGGACTTACAGAGAACAGGCTCTATGTTTTCTTTATCCAAACACTTTATGGAAAGTTCACTTGAAAAAAGACTGATCAATGCAAACCAGTTGCAGGAACTCCGGGAAGGAGAGGCCGTCATTAAGAGAATCATGAAAAGAACGGATAATCATGGAAATCCTATTATACAGACTCCAATTTTTAACAGTCTTGATACCGGAACAGCTTTTAAATACAGATATCAGTATTTGGCAGATGATTTTCCAAATGCGGATGAGATTGATCTTGATGATGTAAACACAGAATCAAGGGAATATATCAATCTGAAAAACAGGGTGTGGGATCCAGAAATTTCTTTCCGGCAGATGACACAGGAACAGGAAGAATTAAGTGAAAATGGAAATAGACTGAAAGATTTTCCGGAGGATGTCAGGGATGCAGTCTTAAGGATCATGGAAAAGATCAAAGGTGATGATTATAACATGGATGAAGTCTTGGACATGGATATTACTGCGATCAAGAGCATTATCAATGCTGATAATTATTTAAAGGATTACGAGAAAAAGGCAATTACAATAACAATCAACAGTGTAGGCGGAGGAAAGAAATGCGAAGATTCAGTAAAAAAAGAAAATTAATGGTATCCGCGCTATGTTTTGGGATAATGATTTTTTTGTTCCGGACAGATGTATTTGCCATGACAGGTGATGAATTTGCTGCATTTATGAGAAAAAACCAGGCATGGTTAGTATCAAACAATTTGTTTCTGGACATTGCACATACAATCGGCTGGGCACTTGTAAAAGGATGTGCAATACTGAGTGATTTATGTCAAAGCCTATATTCCTATTCGCTGGGATTGATTGATTTTACAACCTACGAACCTTTACAGCAATGGATAGCAACATTAAAAGGATTGTTTCAGGCACTGTTTACTGTATCACTTGTTTTTGCAGGAACAGTAATGATGATCGATCATGAAAAAAAGCCGAATTTCTTGAAAAGTGTTATGGTTGCAGGAATAAGCATTTCTGCACTTGGATACATCATGCTCACGCTCAATCAGGGGGTAAATGCTTTCTGTCAGGAAGTGGCTGCCGGGGAATCTAATACAAGTAATATCATTAACGAAAATTTTTATGATTTTAAATATATTGATTCCAAATATGGCATGGCAAATATGGATATTTCCAATGAAAGTAATTTGGAAAATTATCATTATCCAGAAGGATCATTTGCGGTTGAAAATGTAAGGATCAATGATGTCATGAATTATGCAGATGCAGATGGTGATACAAAGTATATTTTAAGTCACAAACTATTGTGGCAGGTAGATGCATCTAATGGAACACAGTTTTATGCGATTCAGGATATTTACAATGGTTTTGGATGGAACAGCTCCGGTGGTGATGACTGGTTTAATGAGTTTTATTACAGATATCACGTAAATTACATCAATATTTATATAACGCTGATTGCATACTGCATCGTTTATATATGTGTCAGCTATAAAACAGTAAGGATCATATACGAACTTGCGATAACAAGGATCATGGCTCTTTTATATTCCGCAGATGTAAATGGTCTGCAGAAGACATTGAAGATCCTTGGAGCTCTAAAGGATGGGTATGTAGTTCTTATGTTATCAGCAGTGTGTATCAAAGTTTTCAATTTTGCACAGTTGTATTTGAACAGCAAAGCCGGAAGCAATTCCCTGGTTTACAACATCGTTTTTCTTTTTACCGCATTTGCAGTAGTAGACGGACCGAATCTGATCCAGCAGCTTACAGGTATTGACGCAGGGCTGCAGAGTGGCTTTGGAAAGATCATGGCAGCTTACCATGTTGGACAGGCAGCCAAAAATACGATCTCAAGACCGGCACAATTCGCATGGCAGCAAAGACAGCATAGACAGTTGCTTAATGCAATGGGTGCAAACGGAGGCGGCAGAGAGTCATCAGGATCCGGAGGATCAGGAGGAAGTACATCATCCGGAAGATCCCATGGTGGAGGATCCGATGGTAACAGTTCCAAGACCGAAAACAGCAATGGCATGAATGGTGGAAACGCAAACCTGAACAGTTCTTTGGATCATGAAAGAGATAAAGGAGATGCACAGGGCAGTCAGAATGCCGGAGAAAACCAGAATGCAAGATCCCAGAATTTGGATAATGGAAGCCGTGATACTCAAAATGACAGCAAGACATCACAATCCGGTGGAGCTGATAATGACAAGAACAGTTCCGGGGATGATGGACAGCGGACAGGTTCCTCTAATATTGAATCAGACATAAAAAATGCAGATGTGAATGAGAATGCACAGGCAATGAAGGGCAGTCCAATCGCAAATGATTCCAAGGATCAGTTGAAAAATAAAATGAACCAGATGCCGGGAAACAGACCATCAGGAAAGAGCGGATCAGCGAAGGGCAATATCAAACGTTCATCTGGAAATTACAAAGGCAGGGCTACATCCATTGGAAAAGCTCCAAAGAGTGTTTCAAGAAGCAGCTCATTAAAGCCAGCATCTTCGTCACCAAAGATCAATTCTGTCAGAAAAAATAACATTGGCAGTGAAAAAGCAAAAGATGGGGAAAACATCCAGAGGAATATAAATAAGTCCGCAGATAGCAGAGGCTCATTTACGGAAAAAGCAGACATCAGCAGAACTTCTGTAAATGAAAATGATGTGAGCGGTATCAGGAATGCAATGGAGGATATCGGAAAGAAATCAAATCTTTCAGGCAGTGATAAGAAAGGAGATTAGAAGCTTTGAGTAAATATTATTCAGCTAAAGAAATTAAATCACAGTCAAAAATCTCATGGCATATTTACGCATTTGACTTTTTCTTTCTGCTGATTTATGGAGTGGCTGCATATATGATGCGTAGCCGGGTAAATTCCCATTTGACAATCCTGTATGGGATTTTTTCCGGGATTGTAGCAATAGGTTTGACATTGCCAAGTCCATACAATCATAAGAGAAGGATGTTTCAGTCTATTTTTCTATATTTGAGAAAGGATAAGGATACATACCATCCGGTCAGGAGTGATGTATTTGAGAGGATAGAAAACAATGAATCTGATATTTAGTTTCTTGGGTATGGTCGTATGTACGGCAGCCTTGATTTATATGGTGGTAAAAAAGCCGGACAAAAAACAGAAAAAGGCAGGGGCTTCAAAGAATACATTACAGTTGCTACCGGAACGGTATTACGATGATGAACTGGATGCTTTTGTTATTGAAAAGGATATGACGGGATATCGGTATATGGATCTGATAGAGATAAAGTCGCAGGATCTAAACAATCTTTCAGAGGATGAGGTCTATTTTAATATGGCAATGCTTTCAATGTTTTTTAGGCGTTATGAAATTGACATAAAGCTTATTGCACTGAATTTTCCAAGTGATATGAGCAAACAGAAAAAATATTACATGAAAAAAAGAGAAAGCACGAAAAATGCCAGATATCAGAAATGGATCGACAGGAAGATTGAGCAGTTTGAATGGCTGGAATTAAATCAGACGACACGAGAGTATTACTGCAAGATTTTTGCTGATAATGAAGAAAAATTAGTGCTGCAAAGGAATCAGATGATAGATGATCTTGGGATTGGAAGGGATGGTCTATTGCTGGAAATCGAGAAAGAGAAAAAATTAGAGATCCTTAATAAGTGTAATAACAAAAATTCTATGATCTTGAAAAGGGAAAACAATGATTGAGAATAAGAAAAGACAGAAAGAACCGGAGTATGATATCGAGTTAATAAAAAGGATACAGCCACATGGCGGCATCAGTTTTAAGGATGATCTTTATGTGAAGACAGGCGACGGATATGAGGCATGCTTGCATATCATGGAATATCCGCTGGAAATGGATGATTACTGGCTGGCTCCGTTGACCAATATCAAAGGTACGGTTGTCACCGTTGACATTTCAACGGATGATGTGGAAGAAGTCAAGAAAAATTTAAACAGATCCATGAGTGAACAGAACCAGAGATACAGAAGTGCTACGAACTATGTGGATGAGAATGATGCAAAAACAAAATTCCAGATGATGGATAATCTCCTTCAGGAAATATCAAAGATGAATGAAGTGGTAAAGATCATTGACACAAGGATTTTTGTTGCAGACAGGACATGGATCGGACTGGAAGAAAAGATCAAAGAGATAAAGACAAAACTTGATAATCAGGGATATAAAGCATATATCAATCTGAATGAAACAAGAGATGATTGGATGTCTATGAATAACACATACACGCAACAGCAGAAGAACAGGGAGGCAGTGGAAGGACAGAGCTATTCTTCGAACTCTCTGGCTGGCGGATATCCGTTTCATTTCAGCCAATTGGAAGATCCAAGAGGCGGATATTATGGATACACCCCGACAGGTGGAAACTTTGTATGGGACATGTTCTATAAGACAAAAATGAGATCCTATTACAATAGTCTGGTATTTGGAACAATGGGATCCGGAAAATCTACATTATTAAAAATAATGGAAGAAGATGAAGGTGTAAAAGGACATTTTCTCCGGATCTTTGATGTGGCAGATGAATTTGTGGCACTCACAGAAGAACTTGGAGGAAAAATATTAAAGCCGGACGGATCAGGAAAGGATATTCAGAATCCATTAGAGATACTGCATGCTACGGAAAGTGAACAGTTGAACTTTTCACGCCATATATCAAAGCTTACAACGTTTTATAAAGCATTAGATCCGGAAGCAGAAAGCACGGAAGTTACCGATTTTACAAATCTGCTTACGGAATTTTATGAAAGCATTGGGTTGACACCTCTGGTAAATGGCGTGGAGAGGCAGATATCCGGACTTCCGCCTACATCTTATCCGATATTCAGTGAATTTTTGGAATATCTGAATAAACGGATTACAGAAATCACGGAGAAAGAATACAACAAGGCAGAAATGGTAATTGCCGAGGAAAAGTTGAAAACGCTTTACAAAATTACACGTCATATATCGTCCCTCATTAAGACGTATGGAAATATGTTTAATGGTCACAGCACGATCAATAACATTATGGATGAACAGATAGTAGTGATTAATATTTCAGGATTAAAAGACATGGCGCAAAACGTATTTGCTGCACAGATGACGTCTTTAATGGCTCTTTGCATGGATAATATGGTTACAAACGGTAAGGTCATGAAAGAAAAATACGAGAGTGGGAAGATTTCTATCGAAGATGTGGTTGATTTCCTGATTATAGTGGATGAGAGCCACAGGTGGGTAAATACAAAATTCGAAGTGATTCTGGATATGGTCATTACATACATGAGAGAAGCAAGAAAATATTTTGGAGGCATATGCCTGGCAAGCCAGAATGTCAGAGATTATGTTCCGGAAGGTTCATCGGATGCTGCATTTAATAAACTGAAAACATTGTTTGAGTTGACACAGTATAAATTTATTCTGCATCAGGATAGTAATGCAAAGGAACTGTTGTGGAGTATATTTAATGGGATTTTGACAGAGTCACAGATCAGAAAGATTCCACAGTTGGAAATGGGAGATGCGATCGTAAACCTGTCATCAGCGCAGACAATGGAAGTGCATATTCAGGTAACGGAGGAAGAAAAGGCAATCTTTAAGGGAGGCGTTTAATGAAAAAATCAAAGGCAAAAATAATTGCCTGTTTGGTGATGATTTCATCATTATTGCTTTTCATGTTTCCTGTAATCGTTGCTACGATCCAGTACCGGAATTTACAGTTCATTTTATTTAACGGATATAATTCAGAGCAGATCGAAACATCTATGGGTACACTTGGCATAACCGCAGAGGTGGAAGCTTATAGAGATTTGGTGACAGAGTATGCGGTTAAATATGAGATAGAAGATTATGTGGATTTACTTCTTGCAGTTATTATGCAGGAATCCGGAGGGATCGGAAATGACATTTTTCAGGCATCGGAATCACTTGGATTAAGCCCTAATACGTTATCAGTGGAGGAATCCATAGACCAGGGTGTAAAGGTAATGGCTGCACGGTTGGATGCAGCAAAAGTCGAATCCATTACAGATATGAATAAAATACGACTGGCACTGCAAGGCTACAACTTTGGTGGTGGTTATATAAGATATGCCATTAACAGAGATGGTCAATGGACGCAGGATAACACAAATGACTTTGCTAAAGATCAAAGCAAAGGAAAAAAGAGAAGTGGGAACAAGGCACAGACACTTGGCGTATGGGCGTATGGGGATCAGTATTATACGTTCCATGTTTTAAGATATTATTCAGCCTCTTACTCTGCAGAAGGAAACAGTGGAGTGGTCGATGTGGCAGAAAGGTGCCTTAATTATCCTTATGTGTATGGTGCTACCGGTCCGGATAAATTTGACTGTTCCGGACTTGTATATTACTGCTATAAATTATCCGGAAAATATACCGGGGCAAGATTAACAGCAGCGGGATATAAAAATATAGCAGCACCAATAACACAGGAACAGGCAGTACCAGGAGATCTCGTGTTTTTTACAAGAAAAAATGGTATTACGCATCATGTGGGAATCTATGTTGGAAATGGTCTTATGATCCATGCACCGAAGCCCGGAGACTATGTTAAATATGGAACTATAGAAAGAACCAATGAAACCGTCAGCTTTGGCAGGTTATCAAATACAATACAAAAGGAATAATTATGAAAAAAGACAGATCAAAGATATTAGGAATGGGATGCATTTTATTTGCCGTATTTATCCTGATCGTAAGCGGCATCCAATACTTCCATAAAGAAAAAAAATCAGGAGTAAAGCCGGATGACAGCGATTTTTATGGTCAGACGGAAGAATATGATTTTAATGATATGGATAACAGTACATATGTGCCGGAAGTAACGGAAACAGTACAGGAAACGGAGGAAGAATTTGACGATAATGTAGAACCTCTTGTATATGAAGATTTTCAAATTGAGGATCTTACAGAGGAAGAAAAACAGGCAATCGGTGACAATTATGATTCCTTAGTTGCTGCAATTCAGGAAACAATGTACTCATGTGGATTTTATGACTATACATATGCAGTGTCACTTCATGATCTTGAGATCAATGATGAGGCAGGAACGGTCACGTTGAGCATGGAAGTTATGGCAAACAAAAAAGTAAATATTGATGCGGTGCTTTACGAGAGTGTAGCACAGTGGCAGATAAAAATTTGGTAAGGAGTCAAGATATGAAGATTTTAGATTTAAAAAAGAAAGATGATGAAAAAGCAAAACCATCAAAACAGATACTGATAACAGGAGCTGTAATCATAGCAGCAATGATCATAACCATTATCATCATTTATTTTTTGATCCTTCCGGGATATAAGAAAAAAATAGTGGATGATGTGCTTTACGGTGACATATCAGATGACGTGGTCACGGAAACTACCACAGAAGTGGATAATGTGTATGCATCCGCAGAGCTGAAAGATGAAATATCAAAATATGTGGCAAATTATTTTACAACCACAAATGTTGAAGAATATTTAAGTGATGAAAATGTAGAGCAGCTTGCAGATCTGATCATCAAAAGCTTAAAAGATGCAGGACTGCTGGAGCAGAAGGACAATTCTGATGAAATCAGACAGTCGATCATGAATCAACTGAAAGAACTGCTGGAACAGAATAATCTTACAAATGAGGAAAAATACGAGCTGCTGAAAGAACGCTTTGAAAAAGAATTAAAGGAGCTGCAGGAGAAAGATACTCTCACAGAAAAAGAGTTCCAGAGTGTCATATCTATTATAAATTCACTGAAAGACAGCACAGCCACCGATTTTGAATCATTAAAGACAGAAATCATAAAACAGCTTACAAGCAATAAAGAGTTGTCGGATGAAGAAATTGCGGCAATTAAAAAAGCATTGGAAGAAATGGCAGAACAGAACAAAAAAGATCTTTCGGATTTTAAAAAATATTTAGAAGATGAAGTTGTTCCTGGCATTCAGCAGACAATCAATGAAAATACACAGAATATCGAAAACAACACGAATTCTATCACACAGAATACACAGGACATCCATAATAATACAACATCGATCAGCCAGAACAGTCAGGATATCCAGAACAATGTTACATCTATTTCAAATCTGATTGCATCATTTAATGGTATGCAGACGGATGTATCTAATATCAATAATCAGGTATCGATACTTTATGACAGATTAAATAATTGCTCGGTCAAATACGAAAATAACCATTTCTACGCAACATTTGATGAAGGGGGTGCCGATCCAGTAACAAAAAAATTGGACTTTGCGGAGTAAAACTTAATACAAATACAGGAAGTACTTCGCAGGAAACGGATGTAAAGGTATCTGTAACATCGTATGGCTATCAGGACTTTATCGTAGAATTAGATGATGAGTATGATCCGGCGCTCTTAACCCCGACATGGGAAGGATGGACGCTTGCAGGATGGAAAGATGATAAGGGTAATCCAATGGATAAAGACAGTGTTGCACATGACAAGGTTTTTTATGCAGACTGGGTAGATGATATTGCACCGGAATTAGATTTTACGTCTACAAATAATGTTGCCGAGACACAAACAGTAACAATGAACATGAGTGATAAAGGCTCAGGAATAGCAGAGGTTTATTTTGGATTGCAAAATCCGGAAGAAACAGAGGTGGTTTTCACACCGTGTACATCAGCGCAGAGTGATCAGACGGTTGCAGAGCCCGGAACGTATTACATGGCATGCAAGGATGCATCCGGAAACATGACATGTATATCTGCAGAGTTCTTTAAAATCACATTAGATTATGGAGATGCAACCTGTCCGGTACGTTA
>UMGO01009955.1_pt1 | contig 16982 bp, 10 predicted proteins | sample 1965301 | NCBI WGS metagenome assembly UMGO01 (sample SAMEA4836074, study PRJEB28245) | human gut metagenome | biome: gut microbiome; material: fecal sample | place: Denmark | collected 2008 | reverse complement strand
AGAGAGAGAGTCCAATGGCTAAAACTCGGAGAAGCGGCTTTTATCAACAAAGGCACGTATATTACGAAAAAACAGGTTATTCCAGGGAATATACCAGTCATACTGGGGGGTGTGGAGCCTGCCTATTGGCACTCGGAGTCTAATCATGATGGCGAAGGCATAGTGATCTCGCGCAGTGGGGCAAATGCTGGGTTTGCAAGTTATTGGAATGAACCGATATTTGTCTCTGACGGTTTTGTACTAGATGCAACGCCTGGGATTGACATGAGATTTCTTTTCCATGTGTTGAAGAAACAACAGGCAAAACTGCATTCAATGAAACGCGGTAGCGGTGTGCCCCATATTAACTCCAAGATGCTTGCCAATAACGTGGCTATCCCAGTGCCGCCACTCGAAGAACAGCAGCACGTCGTCTCCATTCTTGACCGCTTCGACAAGCTCACCAATGACCTCAGCTCCGGTTTGCCCGCAGAAATCGAGGCCCGGCGCAAGCAGTACGAATATTACCGGGACCGTCTGCTGTCATTCGACGAACTTGCCGTGTGACGTTCCATCATAGAGACAGTTGAGTGGTGTATGGTCAGCTGCCGGACTATGGGGATGCATAGCATGGTTGAGACGCGCCGCAGACTTTTCAAAACGTGAGGACACGACTAGCATGGCAGATAACAGCAGCTCCCTAAGCCTACTCACAGTGCTCAAACCAGGGGGCTCTTCTCATACTGGGGCGGAATCCAAGCCTGCGAAGACCATCGACCAGATGATTGCGCTGATGTCGGATCGCGGTTTGGCGATCACGGATGAGGCGAAACTACGGCAGGTACTCTTTGACTGCAATTACTATCGTCTCTCGGGCTATTTCCGTTCATTCCAAGTCAACCCAGCGGCTGGCGACAACAGGTACAGGCCCGGCACCCGGGACGTTGACTTCCTCATTCCCTACATGATGGACGAGGAACTGCGCAACATCATCCTCAAGGGCACCGCGAAAGTGGAGCTCACCCTGCGCTCAAGGTTCGCATACCTGCTGGCATCAGACGGCAATGCCTACACGTATATGGATCCCGAATCCTATCAGAGCGTGCGCAGCAAACGCGGCGAACTGTTGCGTGACAATCTGCTGCGTAACATGAGCAAATGGATGGGAATGTCCAATGAGGTGTGCATGCGGCATTACCGGCGCAAAGGCGGACCGGTGCCCGTGTGGGCGGCCGTTGAGACGTTCCCGTTCGATACGCTTTCCCGGATGCTTTCCCTGCACGCGGATGCCAGGGCGCTCAGGGAATTGTACAGATCGGTCGGATTGCACACCAATCTGCGGACTTCCTCGGAGGTCGTGCATGCCATGGTTTATCTGCGTAATCTGTGCTCGCATCATGCCAGGCTGTGGCATCGGGAGATGGTCATTCCATCGCCTATGACGCGTGACATGAAAACCGCGTTCGCTGATTTCGAATACGGCGAGAAATCCGTGGCATCGTCGCTGCTTGCGCTCATATATCTTGTGCGGAATATCGAGGGCGACGATGGCTACGCCATGGTGATTCGTCGCTTCCTCGACTCGAATGAGACATACGCCTCTGGAATCAGGACGGCCCTGCATTGGGAATAAGCCGCAGGATCCAGGAATCCCATATGCGCTGCGGAATCCGAATTCCTTTGAGTAGGATGGCGGATAAATACGGATGAAGAAGGAGCCCCTGATGACGGAGCGGTCGGATATGGATCTGCCGGATGGCGGCAAGTCGTACAAGCTCGTGGCCGAGGGCGCGGAAAGCACCGTGGTGGCCGAATACGAGCCTAGCCACGGCCGTGAGACCGCGTACCAAAGCGAAGCGGATCTGGAGGAGGAGCTGCTGCGAATCCTCGAATCCCAGGGCTATGAACGACTTTCCGCGCATACGGAGTCCGAGCTTATCGCAAACCTGCGCACCCAGCTTGAGAAGCTGAACGATGTCCGGTTCACCGACAATGAGTGGTCGCATTTCTTCCACGAGATCATCGCCTCTTCGACGGCGGGCATCGAGGACAAGACCCGGCTGATCCAGGAAGACAACATCCAGATCCTGAACCGTGACGATGGCACGACGAAGAACATTCGTCTCATCGACAAGGTACATGTTCACAGCAACCGCCTCCAGGTGCTTCACCAGTTCGAGGAGGAGGGCGGCAGCCATCCGACCCGGTATGATGTGACGATTTTGGTCAACGGCCTGCCGTTGGTGCAAATCGAATTGAAGCGGCGGGGCGTGGCGATCAAGGAGGCGTTCAACCAGATTAACCGTTACCAGCGTGACAGCTTCTGGGGCGGATCGGGACTCTATGAGTACGCCCAGATCTTCATTATCTCGAACGGCACGCACACCAAGTACTACAGCAACACCACGCGCTTCAAGCACATCCATGAAATGGAAGGCCGTCCCGCAGCCGGCCGTTCGCAGAAGAGCTCCGACAGTTTCGAATTCACCAGCTGGTGGGCCGACGGGCGCAACTATGTCATCGCCGACCTGACGGGTTTCGCCAGGACTTTTCTCGCTCGGCATACACTGCTCAATATCCTGACGCGATATTGCGTGTTCACCGCCGAGCATGACCTGCTGGTGATGCGCCCATACCAGATCGCGGCCACCGAACGCATCCTCAACCGCATTCTCATCAGCGAATACGATCCGAAGAAACTCGGCACGCCCGAGGCGGGCGGATACGTGTGGCATACCACAGGCAGCGGCAAGACGCTGACTAGCTTCAAAACGGCGCAGCTCGCCAGCAACATGGACGGCGTCGACAAGGTGCTATTCGTCGTGGACCGCAAGGACCTCGACTACCAGACCATCAAGGAATACGAACGCTTCAAAAAGGGCGCGGTCAACTCCAACAAGAGCACCAAGGTGCTTGCCGACCAGCTTGCCAGCCCCGACGCGAAGATCATCGTCACCACGATTCAGAAGCTTTCCTCATTTATCCGCGGCAATCCCAAGCACGATGTCTACGCGCAGCATGTGGTGCTGATTTTCGACGAATGTCATCGCAGCCAGTTCGGAGAAATGCATACTGCCATCACCAAGCATTTCAAGAACTATCATCTGTTCGGGTTCACCGGTACTCCCATCTTCGCCGTGAACGCGAAAACCGGTGGCTCCCCCGACCTGCGCACCACCGGACAGGCGTTCGGCGGCTGCCTGCACTCATACACGGTGGTGGACGCGATCAAGGACGGCAACGTGCTGCCGTTCCGTATCGGCTACGTGGACACGGTGCGCCGTAAGGAAGGCGTCAGGGACGAACAGGTGTACGGCATCGACGCGGCCAAGGCGCTGAGCGACCCGCGGCGCGTGAGCGCGGTCACGTCGTATGTGCTCGACCATTTCGACCAGAAAACCAAGCGGCAATCCAGCTACATGCTCAAGGACCGGCGCGTCCGCGGCTTCAATTCGCTGTTCGCGGCTGATTCCATCGGCATGGCAAAGCAGTATTACGCCGAGTTCCAGCGCCAGCAGGCCGAGCGCGGTGGGGAACCGTTGAAAATCGCCTTGATCTACAGTTTCGCGCCGAACGAGGCCGACCCCGGCGAGCAGGGCTTCATTGATGACGAGGACTTCGAGACCGCTGGCCTTGACCAGTCATCACGGGATTTCCTCGACACCGCGATCTGCGATTACAACCGAACGTTCGGCAGCAGCTTCAGCACGGCCTCCGACCAGTTCGAGAACTACTACAAGGATCTGTGCCTCAGGCTCAAGAACCGCGATCTGGACATGGCCATCGTGGTGAACATGCTGCTCACCGGCTTCGACGCCACGACGCTCAACACCCTGTGGGTGGACAAGAACCTGAAGCAGCATGGCCTGATGCAGGCGTTCAGCCGCACCAACCGCATCCTGAACTCGGTGAAGACCTTCGGCAACATCGTCTGCTTCCGTGATCTGCGGCAGGAGGTGGATGACGCCCTGGCGCTGTTCGGAGACAAGGACGCCAAGGGCACGGTGGTGCTTAAGCCATATGTGGAATATCTTGCTGCATACAACGAGAAGGTCTCGCAACTGCTCAAGCGGTTCCCTCTGGGCGAGGAAATCGTCGGAGAACAGGCGCAGAAGGATTTCCTCACCCTGTTCGGCTCGATCCTGCGGCTACGCAACATCCTGCAGGCCTTCGACGATTTCTCCAATGATGATGTGCTGAGTCTGCGCGACCTGCAGGACTACCAGAGCCTGTACATCGATCTCTACCAACAGCGGCGTTCGCATGAGGAAGCCGACAAGGAAATCATCAACGATGACGTCGTCTTCGAAGCCGAACTGGTCAAACAGATCGAAGTGAACATCGACTACATCCTCGAACTCGTAGCCAAATACCATGACGGGCATATGGAGGACAAGGCGATCCTCGCCGATATCGACCGCACCATCATGTCTTCGCCAGACCTGCGCAGCAAGAAAGACCTCATCGACTCGTTCGTCGAGTCCCTGTCCTCAGGCGCGGACGTGCAGCGCGACTGGAAGGAATACATTATCCGCAAAAAGCAGGAGGAGTTCGAGCGCATCGTCAGCGAGGAGCGCCTGAAGACGGGACTGGCCGAGCAGTTCATCATCGACTGTTTCAAGGAAGGCTATGTCGACACGGACGGCACCAGAATAGTGTCGATGCTGCCCCCTGTGTCACGCTTCGCGCCGAGCAACGCGTACGAGCTGATGAAGAGCCGAGTCGTCGAACGGTTCCGCCAATACTTCGATCGCTTCATCGGAATGTGAGGGAACGGCCGTCCCAGGGGCCGAAACGGAATGAGGACACCGGGGGACCATACTTTTGGCAATCGGGGCTCCGCAGAAAAATCTGCGGAGCCCCGATTGCCATCTAAACCAGCAGCTTGTCCAACGTCCAAACTGGTCTCCGCTTTCTTGATGGATGAGAGGATGACGGGGATGGAGCGCGAGAAAGCGGAGATAGATGTGGTACAGGGGCTGTACTGATGGCCGTGGTCAAACTTGGGAACAAGGTCAAGACGAATCTTCCGGATATGATTCGTTACGTCATCAATCCCGAGAAGAACGATGGCGGCAGGCTCGTATACGCGAGCTACAGCAGCGAGCGGCATGACGCGAACATGCTCGCCGAACCGATGATCCGGGACCTGGAACGATGCGCGAATGGGCTGCGCAAGGACGGCGTGCTCGCCCTGCATCTGAAGCATTCGTTCAGTCCCGACGAGCATGTGAACGCGGAACAGGTGCATGAGCTGGGCGTCATGCTGACCGAGGCGATCACGGGCGGCGACTACAAGTATGTGGTCTCCCCGCACATGGATCGGCATCACCTGCACAACCACATCGTCATCTGTGCGGCGAACCGAAGGACGGGAAGAAAGATGCGTCTGACCCGCAGAAGCATCGACCAGTGGCGCGCGGTCAGCGACGAACTATGCCGTCGTGAGGGCCTTGCCGTATTGGAGAATCCGAAGGTCGAAACCGCTGAATCCAGAGTTCGGGATGAACGCGAACGTCTTAAAAACGAGCGGAAGCGGATACGTGAGGACATCGCCAAACAAGTCGAACGGGAATCGGAGCGGATGCGTCGGCGTCTTAAGGAGAGCAGCGACAGGCAGCGTGAGCGTGACAAGCGCATCCTCTTTGCCTTGTGCCTGGGTGTGTGCTCGGCCGTGGTGCCGATGTTCGCCGTCGTCATGCAAGGACGCTGGCAAGCCTTCGCCGACTCGTTGCTCGACTGGCTTCGTATGTGTGGGAGGCAGCTCGCGGTGGTCGGCCAATGGCTTGCGGATATCGATGCGCGGCTGGATGAGATCATCCCGAGCGGATGGTGGGATCGGCCACTCGTGTTTCTGCTCATGCTGCTGTTGGCAGCCGTGGTCTGCGGCATGCCTCTGCTCGTAGCAGGCGGATATGCGGTGGCTGTTTTTACGACGATGAGAGGCTGGCTTACGGAAGGAACCCTGGGAGTCCATATCGTTCTTTGGACGTTGGCTGTCATGGTGGGCTTCGTCCTGGCCGACCGTCTCGCCATGATCCCGCACAATCCGGTGGGCTGGCCCGCTTGGTGGATTCTTCTCACTGTTGCCGCGCACCTGATCTATCTGGCGAAGCTGGCGGGCCCAATCAGCCGATTCATTAGGAACAGCTAATGCGATGGACCATGCGGTACATGAGAGAACGCCTCGAAACGATTCGTTCCCAAATTGTTGTCACCATGTTGTCATACAGTGCTGTAGTCAAGCGGTTAAAGCCGCTAAATCACTGGTATTTAACGGCTTTATAGCATCGGTCAGGTAGGGTTCGACTCCCGTCATCCGCTCCATTCGAAACCCTTGGAATCGTTGGAATTCCAAGGTTTTTTCTATTGCCGTAAAAGACCCGTGAAGTCAACTTCGCGCCGCGCAACTGTCGGTTGCGTCGCAAAATTTGGTTGCGAATCGCAATGCAACCGAAAGATGGTGGCGTGGAACGCGACGCTTATGCCAAGCTGTTGCTTGGCAATCGCCAATAATCGCAAGTCGAGGCGATATGGAAACTCGACGAAAGGGCGGACATGAGTTTCAAAGAGAATCTGCAGTATCTGCGCGGTTCGCGCAACATGACGCAGGAACAGCTGGCAATGCTGCTGGGCGTTTCCCGGCAGGCAATTTCGAAATGGGAGTCCGAGAAGGCATACCCCGAAATGGACAAGCTGCTGATGCTTTGCGACATGTTCGGCGTGACGTTGGATGATTTGGTCATGGGCGACGTGCGCGCGTCAGCGGGCTGTGGGGGTGCGGGACGCGTGGACTTGGCTGCTGATACGGATGGTGTGGCCGCGTCGGTTGGGGTGGCCGACGCTGCTGTTGGCGCGGTTCCGGGGGTAATCGGGTTTGCGGCATCGCAGGTCGCAGGAATGTCCGATTCTGGTGAATCGGACGTGAGGGATACGAATCCGAATGTTTGTGCGTCCGTTTCTGGTGAATCGGACGCACAAGGTGCCAAAACCGGTGTTCAATTGTCCGTTTCTCCAGAATCGGACACGCGAGATGGGACGGACATTCCGCAAAGCGTGCCCCGACATATCGTGCAGGATGTGGTTGGCTACGACAGTCATATGAGGCGTTTTGCGTGGCTTATTGCGATTGGTGTGGCCGCAATTATCCTCGGAGTCGCGGTTGGCATGTTGTTTTCGCCGGAGGGGTCTGTCTTGGGGCCGTCGCCGGTGAACGACGTGCTGGTCACAGTATGCACGTTGGTTGGCGCGATGGTCGGTCTCGCTTTGCTGATACCGGCCGGAATCATGCATGGCGATTTCCGCCGTCGCCACCCGTATGTGCAGGATTTTTACACGAATGAGGACAAGTCACGTGCGTCGGTCGTATTGGCGATTGGTGTTGCGATTGGTGCCGTGCTGATTTTGGCGGGCGTGTGCGTGCGAGTGTTTTGTGATGAGTTTGTTGCCGACGGAGACGCGGGGTGGCCGGACAGCGTTCTGCTGGCTTGCGTGGCCGCGGCGGTGTTCTGTTTCATTATGTCCGGGATGACGCATGACAAGGTGAATGTGGACAAATACAATCGTGAAGCCGAAGAGGAAAGCGTGCGCGAGGGACGTTCCGTGCCGCACCCGACGATGAGCGAGTCGGACAGATTTTACAGAAGACTTACCGGTGCAATTTGTGGCGTGATCATGTTGTTAGCGACTGTTGTCGCGTTGCTTATGCTTTTTCTTGGAACGGCGGGCAGTGATGCTGACGCGTGGATGAAGGTGTTCTGGGTCCCGTGGCCGATCGGCGGTGTGCTGTGTGGCGTCGTGGACATCATCGTGTCGTTGGTCAAGGAGGCCAGGCGGCGGTAAACCAACAAATAGTGTCCGTTTCTCCGGAATCGGACATGCGGGGTGGGCGGCAGGTAGGCTGGAATCCGTGAATACGGATCAGAAACTTCCCGCCGAATCCGCAGGCGAACGCCCCAGTACCCCCCTATTTGGTCATGCCATATCACACGCGGCGACACTCATCGGCCTGTTCGCAATCGTCCTGTGGGGCTTCATGGCCGGCCTCGTGCGACTCGTTTCCGAATCGTTCGGCGCCACGCTCGGCTCGGCGCTCATCTACACTGTCGGCGGCATGCTCCTGCTCATCGTGCGACGGCCGAAACCGATTAGCCAAGCGCCACGCAAGTACCTCGTCGCAGGCGGACTCATGTTCATTGCATACGAGGCGTCGATCTCGCTGTCGATCGGTCTGGCCACAACGAACGCGCAATCTGTGGAAGTCAGCCTCGTCAATTATTTGTGGCCGACGCTGCTGGTACTGATGACCGCCGCCGTGTCGCACAAACGCGGCTCGGTCTCCGAAGCGCTGCCGGGTGCAATCGTAGCCACCGTCGGCGTGGCAATGGCGGTCGGCGGTGAAAACCTTGACGTGCAGGAAGCGGTCGCCAATATCGCCAGCAATCCATTGCCGTACGCGCTCGCGTTCGCAGGTGCCTTTATTTGGGCGATTTACGCGACCGTGACGCCATCGATGTCCGGTGGTTACGATGGTACGACGATTTTCTTCTGTTGCGTTGCTGTTGTGCTGTGGATTATCCATTTCGTTTCGGGCGACGGTTTACCAGCTGTAGCGCCTGGCATCGGCGGCTATATTGCGCTGCTCGCATGTGCCGCGTCGATTGCCGGCGGCTACGCGTGCTGGGGGTATGGCATGCTACATGGCAGTATGGAAACGCTTGCGATCGGTTCGTATGCGACGCCGCTGTTCTCCACTGCTTCCAGCACGCTCCTATTGGGCGTGACGTTGGGCATGCCATTCTGGATCGGTGTCGCGCTGGTGGTAGTCGGCTCGCTGATCAACGTGTGGTTTGCGCGACGCTGCTGATTGTCCGATTCTGCAGAATCGGACGTCTGAGGTGTAATGCGCCCATCTTGGTTGTCCGTTTCTCCCGAATCGGACTTCCAGACCGTGTGCCAGCCGAAACCGATCTAAACCGGCTTAAACCAGCCCGTTCAAATCCACCTCGTCACATCACCTTGGTGGATTCCAGATTGCGGCTCACCCAGTTGTTCAACCGGATCACCGGCTTGCGCAACACCAATCCCAGCAGCAGCGAAGGAATCAGGAACAAGGCGAGATACACCATGTCAAGCAGGTACTCATTGCCGTACGATCCGGCCATCGCGGCGTGCATGGCATCGATGGCGTGCGGGAACGGTAGGAACGGGTAGAGCATTTGGAAGAACTTCGGCAGTGTCTCGATAGGGAACGTACCGCCCGAACCGGCGACCTGCATCACCAGCAGCACCACGGCCACGGCCTTGCCGATATCGCCGAACGACACGGTCAGCGTATACACGATATTCGAGAACACGAGCGCGGCAAGCCACCCCACGGCAAGGAACTGCAGCGCATGATTCGCCTGCACGCCAAGGAAATACATGTCACCCAGGCAAACCAGTGTGCCCTGCAGCAACGCGAGCAGTGCGAAGATCGTGTACCGTCCGAAATACTCGTGGTCGAGGCGCAGTCCCCAACGTGAGGCGTTCCCCGGGCCGGACGGGCCGGGGACGCGCGGCAGCGTGTCACCTAAGCCCAGCACATGCGCCTTCTCGCGGTCCGAAATTGTCACTTTCAGCATGGCGCACAGGATGATCGCACCCACCCAGATTGACAGGATCGTATAGAATGGCGCCATGGCCGAACCGTAGTTCGCGATCGGGTACACCGAGACGCGATGCAGTGCGACGGGTGCGGAAATCAGCGTGGACAGTGTGGACGCGTTGGCGGTGGCCAGTGCACGTAGTTCGTCCGACTCACCCGAATCGGACGAACTGGCGTCGTTGTCATCATCGCCACCATCGCTGTTGCCGTCACCGGCGTTCCCGCCCGTCTCCAGCTTCGTGATCAGCTCCTTCACCGTCGCTGCCGACGAGTCGAGTTTCTTCGCGATCGCGCCGAGCGTGGAACGGATGGATGTCACATTCGTCCCCACATCGCCCGTCACATCGTCCAGATCGTCGGCGGTGCCGCTCAGCTGGGTGATCATGCTGTCGGTTTGGGAGATCAGCGTGCTGACTGTGGAGGCGAGCGCGTCGATTTTCGGCTTGACGTTCGTGGCGTAATCGTCGCGCACATTGCTGATCGACTGCTTCGCGGAGGTGATGCGGTTCAGGATCTCCTTGCGGGAGCGTTCCGCGGCTGCGGTATCCTGCGTGACCTGCGTGGAAGCGTCTTTCAGCTGCTGCGCGAGCTTCTGCGAATCGCCTTTGGCGGCTTCCAGCAGCGTGATCTCCCGGTCGATGGCTTCCAGCAGCGCCTGTTTCGCGGAATCACTGTCCGGTAGTTGTTCCACCGATTCGTGCATGTGGTTGAGGCTTGTGATGTACGTGTCGTACAGCGATTCGCTGCTGGAGACTTGTTCGCTCAACGTTGTCAACTGGCTGGCTGCGGTGTCTGAGTCCTTGCCGATCGCGTCGAACGCCTTGTTCACCTTGGCAGCTACTTGGTCGAACGCGCCTGACACCTGGTCGAGCGCGGTGTTCACTGAGGAGGTGACGTTCGCACCTGCCGAAGTGAACGACGTGGCACCTGATTTGCCTTGCTTCAACGCGTTCTGGGCCTGTTTGCCCGCCTTGGTCGCCGAGGCGAGCAGTTTGCCCGTGGAATCCACGATGTCGTTCGCCGATCCGAGCAGCTGCGAATACGACGTTACCTGCTGCGATGCGCCGCTCAACGTATCCGCCATGGTGGTGAGATTGCCGTTGAGGTTGCGCATGTATTCGGCCATTTGCGGGCTTTGCGAATAGTGTAGGATGCTTGAGGCCAGGTCGAGTCCGACTTGCGCGATCGTTTTGGCGAAGGTTTTGTCGATTGTGTTGACCACGGTTGTCGCGCCCTGATCGGTGATATGCGGGGCGATCGGGTTGATTTTCTCGTTCAGATAGTACTTGAGCTGCGCGTGTTTGATGTCGGGGGAGAACAGCGTCATCATGTCGGCGCTGAAACCTTTCGGAATTACGATCGCCGCATAGTATTCGCCGGATTTCACCCCGTCGATTGCCTTGTCGCTTTTCACGAATTGCCAGTCCAGCTGGTCGTTGGCGTGCAGTGTGCTGATGATGGTTTCGCCCACGTTGACGCGCACCGGTATGAGATCCGACTTGTAACCCTTGTCGTTATTGGCCACGGCGACCTTCAATGCCTTGGTGTTGCCGTAGGGGTCCCAGCTGGCCGCGATGTTGAACCAGGCGTACAGCGCCGGCACCACCACCAGGCCCATCGAGACGATCACGGCGATCACGTTGCGGGTGGCGTGGCACATGTCCCGCTTGAAGATGCCCCAGATCATTTTCACTGTTCGCTCCCCTCCTCACGCCGACTCCTGCCAGCATTTCCGTCCGTGTTTCCAGCCGCATGTTCAGGCGCATGTCCGGCCGAACCACCATGCACAGCCTCATACAGCCTCGTACGTACGGCATGCATCGGCTTGTAATGCATGCCCGGCCGGAACAGCAGGTTCTCGTGCAGGATCGCGCTGCGGAACTCTTCCGCACTCATCGCTTCCTCGCCCAGATAATTCGCATACCGTTCGCGCAGATACTCCACCACGATGAGATACGTGTCGATGGCGATGATCGAAATGATCCAACCGAGCAGCATGGCGAGCTTCATGCGCGTGATGAATAGCAATAGCAGGAACACGAACGGCAGTACCGCCAGCGCAAGGAATCCCCAACGCACCAGGCGCGGGTACAGGCGGAAGAAATGAATCGCCCGTCTGCGGGCGAGTTCGGGGAACTCCTCGGCGATCTGCTGCGCGGTCTCGGTGAGCCGCAACGGTTCCACCGTGCCTTCGTTATGTTCGGTGATCATCAGATCAGTGTCCGCCAGACGGTTGTCGAACAGGCGGTTGAGGTTCAACGCCAGCTTGCGGACCACCAAGCCGATGAACAGCGCCACAGGCAGATACCAGAACAGCGAGAGCATGTCGATCCAATAATGGTTGGCATACATGCCGCCGATCGGCCCGCGCATCGCGTTGATGCCGTAGGTGAACGGTAGGAACGGTTTCAGACGGCGGAAGAATTCCGGCATCATCTCGATGGGGTAGAGGCCTGCCGCGCCCGGAATCTGGATGATCACCAGAATCACGGCGACGGCCTTGCCGATATGCCGGAACGCCACGGCGAGCGCGTAAATGATGTTCACGTAGACGAACGAGGCGAAAATGCCGGCGAGGATGAACAGGAACGGATGCTCGCATTGGATGCCCAGCGCGAGATCGCCGATCGTGGCGATGATCGCCTGCAGAAATCCGACCGTGACGAACAGCAGCCAACGGCCCATATAGCCTTGGCGTGGCGTGTACATGCGGATCTTCTCATCGCGGTCCACTTCAAGCTTGTAGATCGCGACGAGCACGAATCCGCCGACCCACAGCGCAAGATTCGTGTAGAACGGCGTGACCGCGGAGCCATAGTTTTTGACCGGGTAGAGGACCTGTTCGTCCAAATGCACCGGCTCGCCCACGAACGAGCCGACCTCGCTCGCGTCAAGTCCGAGCGCTTGGGAAAGCTGCTGGAACATCGCCGAACTGCTCAACGTGGCCACATCGGTGCGCGTGGTGTTGAGCTGTTTGGCGAGACTGGCGAGCTGCGTCTGCGTGCCAGCAATGGTGGTGTTCGTTTGGGTCACGGTGCGCGACAACTGGTCGAGCAGCCCGTTGCCCTGTTCCAGCGTGCTTTGCAGCGTGGTAAGCGTGCCGGACAGCGACCCATTGGCCAGGCTGAGTGTATCGAGCCCGGTGTTGAGATTCGGCATGACCGTGCCGGTGATGGTCGTGCGTGCGCTCGTCATCGACGCCGTGCCGTTCTTCGCCAGCGTGGTGACATCGTCGTTGAACCCGTTCGCGGTGTTCTTCCCCGCGTTGATCGCAGCCGTGGTGTCCTGATCGAAGGCGTCGATGCGCTGCTGCTGGAACGTCAGCTGTTTGCGGGCTTCGGCGAGCTGCGCGGAAAGATCCTTATACGTTTGGCTGTTCGGATCCAGCTGGCTGGCCTGCAACGCCTTCTCCACGCCGTCGAGCACGGTGCCGGTGGTGGTGTTGATGTGATGCATGGTGCTGGACACTTGGTCGAGCGCGTCCTGCGTGGTGTTCAGTCCGCTGAGCACGGTGCCGGTGGCATTGCTCACGTTGACCTGCAGACCGGACAGTTGCGTGCTGCCGTTGTCGAGCGCTCCGACCAGCGTGTTCGAGAATCGTTCGGTTTGTGTGCGCGTCTCGCTCAGCAAGTCGGACGCCTTGCCGACGGTGTCAAGCGAGTTGGTGATTCCCGAGGCGAGCGCGATGTTGGACTGTTTGGCCGAATCGATGGTGGTGAGGGCCTTGTCGAGCGTGGAACGCGTGCCGCGCAGCTGCTGTTGGACGGTTTCGAGCTGGTTGATGGTGTCGGTCAGATCGTTGATGACGTCGCTTTGCGCGCTTTTCATGCTGCCGGTGGTTTCTCCCGCTGCCTCCTTCACTTCCTTCGCCACGGCGTCGGCCACGCTGGAAACGAAAGTGGTGTTGATCTGCTCGTCGATCGTGGTCGCACCCGTATCGGTGATTTTCGGCGCGATCGCGTTCAGCTTTTCGTTGATGTAGTACGTGATCGACGGTCGGTCGCCTTTACCAGTGACGGTGCCGATTAGTCTGGAGCTGAAGTCTTCCGGCAGTACGATCGCCGCATAGTATTTGCCGGATTCCACGCCTTCGATGGCTTGCTGCTCGGGAACGAAACGCCAGCCGAGCTGATGGTTCTTCTTAAGCTGGTTGACGGTCTGCTGGCCAGCGTCGAGATGGCCGACCAGCGTGGAGGTTGTGCCCTTGTCCTCGTTCGCCACAGCAACTTGGATGTTGCCCGTGTTCGCGTACGGGTCCCAGTTGGCGAGGATATTGCACCATGCGTATAGTGATGGGATGATAGCCACACCCAGCGTGACGACGAGCGCCACAGGGTTCTTCAGAATGCGTTTCACGTCTCGAAGGAAGATGGCGAAAACCTGGTGCATCAAGCCTCCTCGCGGGTATTGGTCGCAACATCTACGTGCGACGGCATGCCCGTGCGGGAACACCCGGTTGGGCTCTTCGTCGCGCGATCCGGTGGATATTCTATGACTTCCGATGGAACGATCGCAATGGTTTCGCCATGTTTATTGGTCGGTCCCGCAAGTGTCGGGATATGAGACGAGAACGCTCGGCATATGGCCCTAGTGGGGCGGGCGACCTGGATATGGAGTGGACGGTCGGGAAAACGGAAAGGAAAGATGGCGAATGTTGTCACATGACAAGTGGGATAGGGTTGGGCGATAATGGAGGCATGACTATTGCAACGCCGGAACGTTATGCGCAAATGCTGGACGCCGCACGCCGCGGCGGTTACGCTTATCCCGCGATCAATGTGACCAGCACGCAGACCTTGAACGCCGCACTCCAGGGTTTCGCCGAGGCGGAATCCGATGGCATCATCCAGGTCTCCGTAGGCGGCGCCGCCTACTTCTCCGGGCAACGCGTCAACGACCGCGTCACCGGCTCGCTTGCCTTCGCAGCCTTCGCGCACGAAGTCGCGGCGAAATACCCCAACATCACCATCGCCCTGCACACCGACCACTGCGCCAAACAGTATCTGGACGAATGGGTGCGCCCCCTGCTCGACCATGAAGCCGAACAGGTGAAGCACGGTCAGGAACCGACCTTCCAGTCACACATGTGGGACGGTTCCACAGTGCCGCTGGGTGAAAACCTCGACATCGCAGAAGAACTGCTCGACAAATCCCAAGCCGCGCACACCGTGCTGGAAATCGAAATCGGCGCGGTCGGCGGCGAAGAAGACGGGCACAGCGCCGAAATCAACGACAAACTGTATTCCACGCCCGCGCAAGGCATCGCCGTCGCGCAACGACTCGGCCTTGGCGAGCGCGGACGCTACATGGCCGCCTTCACCTTCGGCAACGTGCACGGCGCATACAAACCGGGCGTGGTGAAACTGCGCCCCGAACTGCTCGACGAAATCCAGACCACGGTCGCGCTCGCGATTAAGGCCGGCGAAATGCCCGACCCCGCGCACTCGCTGGATGTCGCTCCCGGTAAGCCGTTCGCCCTGGTGTTCCACGGTGGTTCCGGCTCCGCGCCGGAGGAGATCGCGCAGGCCGTGAGCTACGGCGTGGTGAAGATGAACATCGACACCGATACGCAGTACGCATTCAGCCGTGCGGTGGCCGGTCACATGTTCTCCAACTATGATTCGGTGCTCAAAATCGATGGCGAGGTGGGCAACAAGAAGATGTACGACCCGCGTTCGTGGGGGCGCGAAGCGGAAAGCGCCATGGCCGCACGCGTGGTGGAGGCTTGCAGGCAGCTTGGCAGCGCGGGCAAGGCGTTGAAGTAGTGTGATGCCGCACGCGCCGCGTAATGCATGCGGCGTGTGGCGGCACGGTGGGTGTGTCGCGTTGTATGAGACGAAAACGATGGAACTGACTAGTTTCAACGGCCGATCGGTGCATATCCGGCAGATATCCGGTAGAGGGCGCAGGATAGTCTTTGTAAGGCCTTGGTAAGGCTTTGAGGCGAAATCGCATACGCGCGGAGGTGCAACAACATGCCTGGAATTGTTTTGATCGGTGCCCAGTGGGGAGACGAAGGCAAGGGTAAGGCGACCGACCTGATCGGCACGAAGGTCGACTATGTTGCCCGCTTCAACGGCGGCAACAATGCGGGCCATACCGTGGTGGTCGGCGACGAATCGTATGCGCTGCACCTGCTGCCCTCCGGCATCATCAGCCCGACCGCGACTCCGGTTATCGGCAACGGTGTTGTTGTTGATCCTGAAGTGCTTTTCGAAGAGATCGACGGCTTGGAAAGCCGCGGTGTGGACTGCTCCCGACTGCTGGTGAGTGAGGGTGCGCACATTATTGCGCCGTATCATCGTGTGCTTGATAAGGTGACGGAACGTTTCCTTGGCAAGCACAAGATCGGTACCACCGGTCGCGGCATTGGACCTGCGTATGCCGACAAGATTAATCGCGTGGGCATCCGCGTGCACGACCTGTTCAATGCTGAGCATTTGCACGACAAGGTTGAGGCAAGCCTGCATCAGAAGAACCAGATGCTGGTGAAGCTGTACAATCGTCGTCCGATTGATGTGAACGAAACCACGGATGAGCTGCTCAAGCTCGGCGAACGTTTGAAGCCGTACGTGGCCAACACCTCGCTGGTGCTCAATAAGGCACTTGACGAAGGCAAGACCGTGCTGTTCGAAGGCGGCCAGGCCACTATGCTCGACGTGGATCACGGCACATATCCGTTTGTCACGTCCTCCAACCCGACTGCCGGCGGCGCATGCACCGGTACCGGTGTCGGCCCGACCAAGATCACCCGCGTGATCGGCGTTTCCAAAGCGTACGTGACCCGCGTGGGCGAAGGACCGTTCCCGACCGAGCTGTTCGGCGAGGAAGGCGAATGGCTGCGAGCCCAGGGCCACGAGTACGGCGTGACCACCGGCCGTCCGCGTCGTTGTGGCTGGTTCGATGCGGTCGTCAATCGTTATGCGGCTCAGGTCAACGGCCTGACCGACATCGTGCTCACCAAGCTCGACGTGCTTACCGGCCTGAAGGAAATCCCATTGTGCGTGGCCTATGATGTCAACGGCGAACGCCGCGACGATATGCCTACTGATCAGTCCGAATTCGCGGCAGCGAAGCCGATCTACGAATCCATGCCGGGTTGGGACGAGGATATTTCCCAAATCCACGACTTCAATGATCTGCCGAAGACCTGTCAGGATTACGTCAAGCGTCTTGAGGAACTGTCCGGCTGCCGTATCTCCGTGATCGGCACCGGCCCGCAGCGCGACCATATCATCCAGATCAATTCGCTGGTCGACTGACCGTCGGCAACGAGTTTCCCGGCTTGACTGGCAACGACGCGGCACATGATATCTGCCGGCTGATTCCGCGATTCGACCACTTGAAGTGGAAGATG
>UMGO01052505.1_pt1 | contig 17216 bp, 14 predicted proteins | sample 1965301 | NCBI WGS metagenome assembly UMGO01 (sample SAMEA4836074, study PRJEB28245) | human gut metagenome | biome: gut microbiome; material: fecal sample | place: Denmark | collected 2008 | reverse complement strand
GAGATCGGTAATGAACTCAGTGCTCTGTACGATACTCCTCACGGCGCAACACTGTCGATCATCATGGGTTCATGGATGCGCTATGTGTACCGTCAGAAGCCAGAACGTTTTGCCAGATATGCCAGAGAGGTATTCGGCGTGACCTGGGATGGCACCAATACCCTGCAGGCAGCAGAGGAAGGCATTGTGAAGACGGAGGAGTATTTTAAGAGCATGGGTATGCCTATTTCTTTCCATGATATGAACATTCCGACGGATCGCATTGAAGATATGCTTGACAGAATTGCTTTCCGGGGAGATGATCATTCTATCGGAGGCATCGTACATCTGAATCGTGACGATTGTCGTAAAATTTATGAAATGGCATTTTAGTCACAAATTTGTACCTGAGTCCCGTGGACCACAGGTTACGGAAAGACATAGGTGTTTATTATGAAAGTATTGAATTTTGGCTCCTTGAATCTGGATCATACCTATCAGGTGCCGCACATTGTAGCCCCCGGGGAGACACTGACATCCCTGGGACTGGCAATCCATCCCGGCGGCAAGGGTCTGAATCAGTCAGTTGCACTGGCAAAGGCGGGAGCTGAGGTCTTCCATGCCGGTCAGATTGGAGAAGATGGCGAGATGCTGCGTAAGGTATGTGCTGACAGTGGAGCAGATGTCCGGTTTATCCGCAGCGTGGAGACACGTACCGGCAATGCAATCATCCAGGTGGATACAAACGGTCAGAACTGTATCATTCTTTATCCAGGAGCAAATCGCTGCATGGAGAAGAGCTTTATTGATGAAGTGCTTGGGGCATTTTCGGAAGGAGATTATCTGCTTCTGCAGAATGAAATCAACAATCTGCCCTACATCATCGACAGTGCTTATGCAAAAGGTATGAAGATCATCCTGAATCCGTCGCCCATGGACGATCAGGTGCTGGCATGTGATCTGTCAAAAATATCCATGTTTATCCTGAATGAAGTGGAGGCAGGACAACTCACCGGTGAAAAAGATCCTGCGAAAGTACTTGCGAGTATGCAGGCAAAATTCCCAGAGGCAGAGATTGTACTGACCCTGGGAGCAGAAGGTTCTGTCTATGCGGGCAAAGGAAGTGATCCGGCGGCGAAAATAATCCCTCAGAAGATTTATCCCTGCCATGCCGTAGATACCACCGGAGCCGGAGATACCTATACCGGATATTTCATTGCGGAGTATCTGAAGGAGCAGGATCCGGTCAGGGCACTCAGCATTGCCAGTATGGCGGCAAGCATTGCTGTATCGAGAGAGGGCGCAGCGAGTGCGATCCCGGAACGAGAGGAAGTACTGCAACGTCTGCAGCAGGTATAAGGAAAATGAAAAGAAAGACTTCTGCATTGACTGGCAGAAGTCTTTTTACTGGGCAAAGATGACAGATAATATATGATAATATGTTGGAAAAATGTAAAAATAAGCCATTACAGTAAAAATATTGAAAATAAATTAAATTATTTGAAGAAATGTGTTGACAAATGTGCGAGCTTGTATTATATTAAACTTAACAAAAGAGAAACGGAACAACCCAACAGAGAAGGTTGGGAGAGAAGTACAAAAGAATCTATAGAAAGAGAGGTATAGTCCACCTAACAAGTAAAGTCCTACCACAGTCTTCCATGATGTACAACTGAATAGAACTACCAAAGAGAACCAATTTACATAGAGAACATCAAGTACACAGAAGAAAAAGTAATGAACAACAGAAGATAAGAATTATCTCACATTACAGTACATACGTACAAAAGAAAAGTGGAAAGAGAACAAAAGACAAAATGGAAGATCAAATTTAAGAAAGAGAGGGCAAGCCATTGGAGCCTGTAGTCTGAGAGGGCGTACTGATTGAAAGAATGATCGGTACGCTCTCTTATTGTTGTACAATTATTCAGATGGAACAACTATTCAGAGCCTCATTCGCAAAATCGCATCTTCGATGCTTTCCTTTTGCTCATTGAGGCTATTTCGCCAAATAAAAATTAGAAAATGGTCTTACGAATGCCAGCATTCGACGCCCATTTATCAATTTTTACATGGCTCTGAATAGTTGTACAATTTTCCAGTGGAAAAACCTATCGATATCATGTACAATAGGAAAGTAGTACAGATAGAGGAGTTATGAAAATGGATACAAACGAACAGAGACAGGAAAGTCAGCAGAACAGACGGGAAGAAAGACATAAGAGACGGCAGAGAAGCCAGATCATTGCATATACAGTCGTAGGAATCATGATCCTGGTGCTGGCAGCGGGAATTGTGTTTGCTGTAAGTAAGATCACCGGCATGAGCCACGATCGGCAGGAACAGCAGAACAGGCTGGATGATATCATAGCTTCCGAGGAGATCATCACGGCGCCTACGGAACCGGTGGAGACTGTACCGGAACTGACAAATGAACAGAAGCTGGATAAGATCATAGACGAAGCCATCATTCAGAACATGCCCCTGGAGGACAAGGTAGCAGGACTGTTTATCACCACGCCGGAATCCATCACCGGTGTATCTGCGGCAGTGCAGGCAGGAGACGGAACCAAGGATGCATTATCCAAATATCCGGTAGGCGGTATCGTCTATGCGGCGAAAAATATTCAGTCCGCAGACCAGTTAAAGCAGATGATCGACAATACGAAGCTGTATACCAGCTATCCACTGTTTATTGCGATCGACGGAGAAGGATCCGGAACCGACGCTGTGGCAGCGGCAGGTCTGGGAACGAAGACCGATTCCCCGGAGACTATCGGCGCATCCGGAGATACCAATAACGCCTATACTGCCGGAACCACAGTGGGCAGTTACCTGGCAGAGCTTGGTTTCAATCTTGATTTTGCTCCTGCGGCAGATCTGAAAGTAGTGGATGGAAATGCGGCAGGCAGCAGCTCTTACGGCACGGATGCGGCAACGGTAGCATCTTTTGTGACCGGCATGCAGACAGGATTGCAGGAACAGAAAGTAACAGCTGCCATCGGACATTTTCCCGGTATCGGCAGTACGACCCAGAGCACGAAGAATGGCATGGCTTCTACGGACAGAAGTGCGGAAGATTTCAGGGCCAATGAATTTGCGGTATTCCAGAGCTGTATTGATTCCGGTGAGACCAAAATGATCACCGTCAGCAATATGGCAGCACCTTCCCTGACAGGAGACAATACTCCTTGCTCCCTGTCCGGTGCGGTGGTAACGGATATTTTACGAAATGAACTGAATTTCCGCGGTGTGATCGTATCCGGTGCCATGAACCAGGCGGCAATCACGAACTATTACGGAGCCGATGAGGCAGCAGTACTGGCACTGCGTGCAGGGTGCGACATGATCTATGCGCCGGAGAACTTCGAGACCGCATACAACGGAGTACTGGAGGCAGTCCAGAACGGAACCATCTCCGAGGAACGCGTGAACGATTCCCTGCGTCGGATCTACCGCATCAAATATGCGGATAAAATCGAACAATAGACAAACAATCAGTAAGAAGGCGGCTGCAAGAAAGTGCAGTCGTCTTTTTGCTTATATCTTATGCACCATGAAAACGGAAATGCGGGTCTTAACAAGCGCGAGACGGCGCACGAGGTCCGGGGGACCTCGGACTGCGCGGACCGGAGCGGAGTGTAGACATCGAACTTTCGAGCCCTGGCAGGGCTCGAAAATAAAAAGGAGCGATGCTTTATGCATCACTCCTTTTTACTTATAAGCGCGAGACGGGGATCGAACCCGCGACCCCCTCCTTGGCAAGGAGGTGCTCCACCGCTGAGCCACTCGCGCATGTCTTACAGACAAGTTATAATATACTATAAGGTGTTCTAAATGTCAACAGAAAAAGTGTGCATCTTTTTGAATAATTGCATATACAATTCATAAAATAATTAAATGACAGAAGCAGTGCTACAAGGGAAATGCTTAGTGCAGCAGTTTCTTCCGCAGCCATCCGGAGAATTTTTGTTCCACAACAATCCAGGACAGGTAAGCCAGCCCGATACTCAGCGCCACACTTAAGATCACCCCGATGACAGACATTACAGAGAGGGTGGAGAAGTCGAACACCGCCCGGTCTAAGAGCATTACCGGATAGTAATGCACCAGATACAGGGAATAACTGATATTTCCCATAAGGATGAAAAAGCGGGGCAGAGAGAGCTTCAGTCCGGACAGAAAAGCTAAAACCAACAGTACAAGTGCCGGAAGTCCCCACAACGGAAGCCTGCGGAAACCGATCACATTGATCCTGGGGGTGAAAAATGCCAGCAGACAAAAAATCACCGGAATGCTTACCGCAGACAGCACACTTACAGCCATCGGCACCGGATGCTTTAAATGTCTGTTATATAAGAACCGCAGCAGATAATAGGCGAGAATTCCGAAAATGAATTCCAGCATGACAGGATCACCGTAAAACATAAGAACAGGAGAAAACATCCTGCCTATCGGAGACTGCCAGGAGGAAATCACCGGAGTGCATATCTGGACTGCCCCTACCAGAACTGCCAGGAATGCACTGCAGATCAGGCCGCGGTATTTCATGCTGATATGAAAGGCAATGAAAAATAACAGATAGAACAGCATTTCACAGTTGATAGTCCATCCAATCCGCACCAGAGGCTGGATAATTCCACCACCGATATCAAAAGGAATAAACAGCAGGCTCTTGACCAGGTGCGAAAGATTGTGTCTGGTCTGCTGGAACATGGAAGGAAATAATAACAGCGACAGATAAGTCACAAGTGTCATCAGATAATACAGCGGCAGAATTCGGATCAGACGTTTCCGGAAGAAATATTTTGTGCTTTTTTCTGTGGTGAACATGATCATAAAGCCGCTGATACAGAAAAATATGTCTACCCCGAATGCACCGAAATTTAAGAAACGAATATGCTGAAACACCACAAAAAGAGCAGCCAGACCGCGTAAAGCCTGGATGCTGTCAAAATGCAGATCTTGAAATCTCTTGTTTATTGCGATATTTTCCATAAAATCATACCTTTTTCTTACTTATTTCCGAAACATATTCTCATTTTAACATTTTTTTATAGAATAGGGAAACATTTTATCTATTCCGTAAAATAACTTGCGCACCGGGGTATAAAATAATACAATGATAAGGAGTAAAGCATTGGGGAATTGACAGGATGGAACAAATATGAGTGTAGACAGACAGCAGATGTTAGAGACAGCAGAACGGTTAAACCAACAGATGGCAGATGGGATCCCTTATACTTGGGAGACACTGGAACAGGCATTGTCCTTTGTGACGGAGAAGAGGGATAGGGGAATCCATGGAAGGATCTGTTATTTCGCAGCATTTTATCATCTGGATACAGGGAATCAGGAACAGTGTCTGAAGTATCTGGACGAAAGTGTGAGATGCCTGCTGGGAACGGATCAGGAGATTCACGTAGCCAGGGCCTATAATATGATCGGTATCGTGGCACATATGCAGAACAATCTATCTCTGGCCATGGAACAGTATGGCAGGGCATTGGATTATACAGCGAAATACAATGATAAGATGGTACATAGTATAGTATTAAGTAATATGGCGGATGCATATTATCTTATCGGAGTCTATGACAGAGCCGTGCAATGTTATAGGGAATGCATCCGTGAATTTGAAAAAGCAGGTGATGACAGCATTTACAGCCGGATCAATTTCCGGAAAATGCTGTCAGAGTATGGCTGTTGTCTTCTGCATCTGGATATGGAGCAGGAGGCAATGGAGGTATACCGCAAACTGGAAGAAACCGGAAAAAGCGAAGAGATCGTTCGGGGAACGAGACTTGCGGCGAATGTGTTTTTCACGTATCTGGCAGAAAGTGAAGGACACCGGGAAAAAGCGGCAGACCATGTAAGACAGGCTGTGATGGCATTGGAAGATATGCGTCAGGTATCTTCCGAATATGACAGTATTCAGAATCTTCTTCAATACGTGGAAAAGACCGGTAATATAGAATTGCTGCAGGAGATATTGGATTGTCTGGAACCCAAGGCGGCGATCGAACAGAATAGGAGCCTGCTGCTGCAGCTTTTATTGTTACGGCTGCGTTATTGCAGTGCACAGATGTCTATAGAGGAATTCCGTCAGGCTACAGAGACTTTTTTCCACATCAAGGAAAGCAGCGAAATGATCGAGAGCAATCAGGTCATGTATATGCTGGAGCTGCGTAAGCGCCTGCAGGCGGTGGAAGAGGAGCAGCGGGAGCAGACGAAGAAGAGAAACAAATTATTGTATCAGTCAGAGCATGACGAATTGACAGGACTGTACAACAAGAGAAGTCTGAACCGTTATCTAGAGGATGTCTTTGAAGATTGCAAATTAAATGAGAAAGAACTGGGAATTCTATTTTTGGATATTGACTATTTTAAACAGCTAAACGACCGGTACGGGCATGGAAAAGGGGATGAAGGAATCTGTGCAGTGGCAGATACGTTGAAAAGAATATTCCCGGAGGACTATGTGGCACGTTACGGTGGGGATGAATTCCTCGTAGTGATGACAGGGCGTGATCTGACCTATGTAATGGAACATGCAGAATCGTTGTGTGCCGGTATCCGGGAATGCAAAATTCCCAATGAAGATTCCGAAGTGGAATCATGGCTTACGATTTCCGTAGGTGGTGTCTGTGCTATTCCGAAGGAACCAAACCGGGTGTGGGATTTCCTGTCTGCAGCGGATAATACATTGTATGAACAGAAGAAAGAACAAAAAGGGAAAGTTCGTTTTTATCAGGGAGAGGGGAAATATTTATAAGAAACATTTATAGAAATGATCAAAAAGGAATTTAATAGCAATGGAGAATAAACAATATACTACCCGCGAACTGTTTCGCAGATTTGCACCTTATTTTAAAAAATATCGTTTTACCCTGTGCATGGATCTGTTCTGTGCAGCGTTAACCACGGTCTGCGAACTGGTATTGCCACTGATCATGCGCTATATTACCAATGAGGGGCTGCGGGATCTGGCTGCTCTGTCGGTGAAGACCATATTTACGCTTGGCATTTTGTATTTCGGACTTCGTATCGTGGACTGCATCGCCGGCTACTATATGTCCGATATGGGACACGTCATGGGAGCGAAGATCGAGACGGACATGCGCAGAGATGCGTACAATCATTTGCAGAAATTGTCCAATACCTACTATAACAATACCAAGGTCGGTCAGATCATGGGGCGGATCACCAATGACTTATTCGATGTGACGGAATTCGCCCATCATTGCCCGGAGGAATTTTTCATCGCCGGGATCAAGACGGTGATCTCTTTTGTCATTCTGGCAAATATCAATCTGCCGCTGACTTTGATGATCTTTTTATGTGTACCGCTTATGTGCGGCGTGTGCATGATCCTGAATTTCCGGATGCGGAGCGCTTTCCGTAAGCAGCGCAATCAGATCGGCGAACTGAATGCCCGGATCGAGGACAGCCTCTTAGGACATAAGGTCGTTAAGGCATTTACCAATGAAGAAGTGGAGAATGAAAAGTTCGAGAAGGACAACGGTACCTTTCTGGATATTAAGAAGCTGACCTACCGCTACATGGCAGCATTTAATACCACAGTCAAGCTGTTCGACGGACTGATGTATCTGGTAGTCCTGGTGGCAGGCGGTATCTTCATGGTAAGAGGCAGGATAGCCGCCGGTGATCTGGTGGCATATATGCTGTATGTGTCCACACTGATCGCAACGATCCGTCGTATCATCGAATTCGCCGAGCAGTTCCAGAGGGGGATGACCGGCATCGAGCGTTTTCTACAGATCGTGGATGCGGATATCGAGATCTTTGACGAACCGGATGCGGTCGAACTGAAAGACCCGAAGGGAGAGATCTCTTTTGAAAAAGTAAGCTTTGAATATCCGGATGATCACAATAAGGTATTTACGAATCTGAACCTGCAGATCCATGCGGGGGAAAAGGTGGCGATCGTCGGACCCTCCGGTGGAGGAAAGACGACACTGTGCAATCTGATCCCCAGATTCTATGATGTCTCGGAAGGAAAGATCCTGCTGGACGGTCAGGATATCAAGCATTTTACGTTGAAGAGCCTGCGGGGCAATATCGGTATCGTGCAGCAGGATGTATATCTGTTCTCCGGTACGATCTATGAAAATATCTCCTATGGACGTCCGGGAGCTTCCAAAGAAGACGTGATCGAGGCGGCAAAACGCGCCGGAGCACATGATTTTATCATGGATCTGAAGGATGGTTATGATACTTATGTGGGAGAGCGGGGCGTGAAGCTGTCCGGGGGACAGAAGCAGCGGATCAGCATCGCCAGAGTATTTCTGAAGAATCCGCCCATTATCATACTGGATGAGGCTACTTCCGCACTGGATAATGAGAGTGAATTTGCGGTGGCGAAGTCCTTAGGAGAGCTGTCGGAGGGACGCACGACCCTGACCATAGCCCACAGACTATCCAGTATCCGCAATTCGGACCGGATCCTGGTGCTGACGGACGATGGTATCGTGGAGGAAGGTGATCACGACCAGCTCATGGAGCAGAAGGGAATTTATTATCAGTTCTATGAAACAGCCAATGCTTTGAAATAACATTACAAAAACGGAGGTAGAGCTATGAAACTTGTGTTTGTGGGGGCAGACCATGAAGTAACCGGAAGCTGTCATTATCTGGAGGTTGCCGGGAAACATATTTTAGTGGACTACGGTATGGAGCAGGGTGTCAATGTATTTGAAAATGTGCCGCTGCCGGTGGCGGAATCCATGATCGATTATGTATTCCTGACTCATGCTCATGTGGATCATTCGGGTCTTTTGCCGCTTCTGTATGCCAGAGGCTTCAGAGGACAGATCTATTCCACGGATGCTACGGCGGATCTGTGTAGCATTATGCTGCGTGACTGTGCACATATCCAGAGTGCCGAAGCGGAATGGAAGAATCGTAAGGCAAAACGTTCTGCGAATAATGCAGTGGTGGAGCCACTGTATACCATGGAGGATGCAGATGGTGTGATCCGCCGGTTCGTTCCCTGCCATTACAATACGATCGTGGAAGTATGCGAGGGAGTAAAAATCCGTTTTACGGATATCGGACATCTGCTGGGTTCTGCCAGCATCGAAGTCTGGCTGACGGAGGACGGCAATACGAAAAAAATCGTATTTTCCGGCGATATCGGCAACAAGCACCAGCCGTTACTTAAGGATCCGACACCTACGAAGGAAGCGGATTATGTCGTGATGGAGTCTACCTACGGTGACAGACTGCATCCGAAGGATAAGTTGGATTATGTGGCAGAACTGACCAAGGTGCTGCAGGAGACCTTAGACCGGGGCGGTAATGTGGTGATCCCGTCTTTTGCTGTGGGCCGTACCCAGGAGATTTTGTATTTCCTGCGGAAGATCAAGGTAGGGCGCCTGGTAAAGGGGCATGAAGATTTCCCGGTGTATGTGGACAGTCCCATGGCGGTAGAGGCTACCGGTATATTCCAGGAGAACAGGTGGGAATGCTTCGATGATGAGGCGATGGAATTCGTAAAAGAGGGCATTAATCCCATTGCTTTTTCAGGATTAAAGCTGTCTATCACCAGTGAGGAATCCAAAGCCATCAACTTTGACGAGACCCCTAAGGTCATTATCTCCGCATCCGGTATGTGTGATGCAGGACGTATCCGGCATCATCTGAAGCATAATCTGTGGAGACCGGAGTGTACGATCCTGTTCGTCGGTTATCAATCGGTGGGAACACTGGGCCGGGCACTGGTAGAGGGTGCTGACGAGGTGAAGCTGTTCGGTGAGACGGTTTCAGTGCGCGCCGAGATCCGGAAAATGACGGGACTGAGCGGTCATGCGGATAAGGAAGGTCTGATCGACTGGATCCAGGCCTTTGAAGAAAAGCCGAAGAAGGTGTTCGTGGTACATGGAGAAGACAGCGTATGTACCGGATTTGCCGAATGCCTGAAGATGGAGTATGGGCAGAGAGCCTATGCTCCTTACAGCGGTACAGAGTTCGATCTTGCAGTCAATAAGTTCACCTATGAGGCAGCACCTGTTGCCGTGCAGAAAAAGACGAAGCCTGCTACCGGAGTCTTCGAACGACTGCTTGCCTCTGCGAGACGCTTACTGGCACTGGTTACGAAGAGCGAGGGTGTCATGACCAACAAGGATATGGCGAAGTTCGCGGACCAGATCAATTCCCTGTGCGACAAGTGGGAGATATAAAGTGCATCCATCGGCACAAACAACCCTGAGTATGTAGGACGATAGTCCGGAATACGAAGGGGGGTACGATTTATAATTAGAATCAGAATAAGGAGACAACATGAGTTTAGCGGATCATATTTTTATCGATATGTGCAATGACATTTTAACGAACGGTACCAGTACGGAGGGCGAGAAAGTGCGCCCCCACTGGCCGGACGGCACTCCTGCCTATACCATTAAGAAATTCGGAGTGGTGAACCGGTACGACCTGTCGAAGGAGTTCCCAATCCTGACCTTGCGCCGGACGGCATTAAAATCCGCCACAGATGAGATGCTGTGGATCTGGCAGCGCAAGTCCAACAACATTCATGATTTAAACAGCCACGTCTGGGATGAGTGGGCAGATGAAAACGGTTCGATCGGTAAGGCATACGGCTATCAGATGCAGGTGAAGCATCAGTATAAGGAAGGCATGATGGATCAGGTGGACCGCGTGATCTACGATCTGAAGAACAATCCTTTCAGCCGCCGGATCATGACCAACATCTATGTCCATCAGGATCTGCACGAGATGAATCTGTATCCCTGCGCCTACAGCATGACCTTTAACGTGACACAGAAAAAGGGAGAGGACAGGCTGACCCTGAATGCCATTTTAAACCAACGCTCCCAGGACGTACTGGCAGCCAACAACTGGAATGTGGTACAGTATGCGGTGCTGGTATATATGTTGGCGCAGGTCTGCGATATGAACGTGGGCGAGCTGGTGCATGTCATTGCGGATGCTCATATCTATGACCGCCACGTGGATGCCATTAAGGAACTCATCAGCAGAGAACCCTTCCCGGCACCGAAGTTCTGGCTGAACCCGGAGATCAAGGACTTCTATCAGTTTACACCGGATGATGTGAAGCTGGAAGGTTACCAGACCGGCGAACAGATCAGGGATATTCCGATTGCAATCTGACATGAGTAAGTAGGGCGGTAGCCCGGAATACGAATATCAATACGGTTTCGTGAGTGCGAAGCACGGAGAAACCGATTATTATCATAGAAACAAACAGAAACGAGGTACACCATGAATTTAATTGTAGCAGTAGACAACAACTGGGCCATCGGCAGCAAGAATGAACTGCTGATCCGTATCCCCAATGATCATAAGCATTTCCGCGAAGAGACGACAGGTAAGGTAGTGGTTCTGGGACGCAAGACTTTGGAGACTTTCCCGCAGGGCATGCCTTTAAAGAACCGCATCAACATTATTTTGTCCAAAGATCCGAATTATCAGGTCAAGGATGCGATCGTGGTACACTCTATTGAAGAATTGCTGGAAGAACTGAAGAAATATGACGAAGAGAATATCTATATCATCGGCGGAGAGAGTATTTACCGCCAGATGCTGCCTTACTGTGACGTGGCCCATGTGACGAAGATCGACCATGCCTACGAGGCGGATGCCTATTTCCCGGATCTGGACAGTGATCCCGAGTGGGAGATCACCGCGGACAGCGACGAGCAGGTCTATTTTGACATCACTTATCAGTTCTTGAAATATGAGCGGAAAAAGTCTTAAATGCAATGACAGATATGTAGTGATTTTAATCTGAAAAAACTGTGAAAAGAAGAAAAACGACACATTTTCACTGAAAAAGTCACTGGAAAACATAAATGTGTATATTGACTTTTATTACAAATGGTATAATAATGAAAATCAATAAATTCTGTTAAGAGAAATCAACGGACAGAGTGGTAAACCGAGGAAAGAAGGAATACAAAATGGAAAAGAAGAACATTGACTGGGGTAATATCGGTTTCGGTTATATCCCTACGGATTACAGATATGTGTCCAATTATAAGGACGGCAAATGGGATGACGGTCAGCTGACACAGGACCCCAACATCGTATTAAATGAGTGTGCTGGTGTACTGCAGTATGCACAGACCGTATTCGAGGGTCTGAAGGCCTACACCACAGAAGACGGACATATTGTAACCTTCCGTCCTGATTTAAACGGTGAGCGCCTGGAGTCTTCTGCAGCAAGACTGGAGATGCCCATTTTCCCCAAGGAGCGTTTCGTGGAAGCTGTTACTGAGACGGTTAAGGCGAACGATGCTTTCGTGCCTCCTTACGGCAGTGGCGCAACTCTGTACATTCGTCCTTATATGTTCGGCAGCAACCCTGTCATCGGTGTAAAGCCTGCGGACGAGTATCAGTTCCGTATCCTGTGCACCCCTGTAGGACCTTATTTCAAGGGCGGCGTTAAGCCTTTGACCATCCGTGTCACCGACTTTGACCGTGCGGCACCTCACGGAACCGGTCACATCAAGGCTGGTCTGAACTACGCTATGAGCTTACATGCTATCGTATCCGCTCACAAGGAAGGCTACGATGAGAATATGTACCTGGATGCTGCTACCCGTACCAAGGTAGAGGAGACCGGCGGTGCGAACTTCCTGTTCGTTACCAAGGACAACAAGGTCGTAACTCCCAAGTCCGACAGTATCCTTCCTTCCATCACCCGTCGTTCTCTGGTATATGTTGCCAAGGAATATCTGGGATTGGAAGTAGAAGAGAGAGAAGTATACCTGGATGAAGTAAAAGACTTCGCAGAGGCTGGTCTGTGTGGTACCGCAGCAGTTATCTCCCCTGTTGGTAAGATCGTTGACCACGGCAAAGAGATCTGCCTGCCCAGCGGCATGACCGAGATGGGACCTGTCACCAAGAAACTGTATGAGACCCTGACCGGTATCCAGATGGGCAGGATCGAAGCTCCTAAGGGCTGGATCCATGTGATCGAGTAATCGCTGACAGAAGGCTTGGAATAGTTTAAAACAGGATAATCAGAAAATGCGTGTGGATCATCTCTGCACGCATTTTTTTTGCTTGCGATGAGCCGGAGTTTGATGTAAAATGTAAGTGCTTACATAGAAATGTTACTTTGAATGTTAAAATACTATGTATTTAAGGATATCTGAGTATGGAATTTGAATGACGGAAAGAGAACGATAAATGCAGATCAATGACCGTATGGAACAACTACATAATGCAGTCTCACAGACTTACACTGCAGTGGAGCCGGACGGTCCCATGAACTGTGGGAAGCAGGAAAGGGGCAGAAGCAGAGAGATTGTCTGTGAACATTTTCTGGATGTCTATGTGGACGAGCAACTGACATTCCGTCTGACCTGCACAGCCACACATCTGCCGGAGCTGATACTGGGGAGACTTTTCACGGAAGGCTGGATTGAAAGCATCCGGGATGTGGAGAGCATTACGATCTGCGAGAGCGGTAGAAGTGCGAGAGTATTTCTGCAGGAAAATTTACGGGGAAGCGACAGACAGACAGCGACAGACAGAGAGACTTCCTGTTGCATCGGGAATCTTACTTTTCTGGAAAAAAACGGAAAAAGACAGTTACGGGAATTACCCGGGACAGAATGGCAGAATGCGTGGGTATTTACCCTGGCGGAAGAATTCGCCGGAGACTGCGAGCTGCACAGACAGACCGGAGGAACCCACAGCTGTTATCTCGGAGTAAGAGACAAATGCGTATGCCGCATGGAAGATATCGGAAGACATAACGCATTGGATAAATGTATCGGCTATGCACTTTTGGAACAGCTGGAATTGTCCGAGTGCATTTTGTTTACTACGGGGCGGGTTCCTACGGACATGGTACAGAAGGTGATCGCTGCTGGGATTCCGGTGCTGGCGTCCAAGGCAGTACCTACAGATCAGGCAATAGAGCTTGCAAAAAAGTACCGGCTGAATCTGATCTGCAGAGCCTGGCCGGATCGGATAGAGATCTATCATGATGCAAGAAAATGATCCTGAGAACGGACAAGGAGCCTGTTTCATTCCGGTGGAACAGCACGGAATAAAACACAGTGAGGGGAGCCGCACATGAAAGAATTGGAAGAATGTCTTGAGGCATTACTGGCAGAGGTAAAGCCTATAGAAAAAACAGAATATGTGGCACTTACGGATGCCTGTGACCGGATCCTCGGTGAGGATATTGTGGCGCAGATGATGATTCCGCCCTATCCGAAGTCTGCCATGGACGGTTATGCCGTACGGGCGGAGGATACGTCGGGTGCGGACAGAGAACATCCGGTTACGTTGCAGATCTTGGGAGAATTATTTGCCGGAGATTGTGCAGAGATTCCTTATGAAAAGGGATGCGCAGTACGGGTGATGACCGGTTCTTATGTGCCGGAAGGATACGATGCGGTCATCCGGCAGGAAGATACCGATTATGGCGAAAAACAGGTACAGATCTACCGGGAGATTACAGCGGGAACAAATTATTGCTGTGTGGGAGAGGACATCCGTGAGGGTGAGCAGATCCTTGCACGGGGGACACATCTGCGTGCACTCCATATGGGGCTTTTGGCAAGTCTCGGCATTTACAAGGTGCTGGTCTGTGAGAGGATAAAGTGCAGTATTCTATCCACAGGTTCAGAACTGATGGCACCGGGAACGCCACTTTTACCGGGGAAAATATATAACAGTATCGCTTATATGCTGCGGGCTTCCATGGAAAGACAGGGAATACAGGTGCCTTTCACGGAAATCTGCGGAGATGATAAAGAATTATTGAAGGAAAAAATACAGCAGTGCCTGAAAACAGCGGATATTGTGATCACTACCGGTGGTGTGTCTGTGGGGAAAAAGGATCTGCTGCCGGAAGTGTTGGAAGAACTGGGAGCGAAAAAAATATTTTCCCATGCCAACATCCAGCCGGGAACTCCGACGATCGGCAGTGTCCTGGATGGTAAAGCCATCTTAAGCCTGTCGGGAAATCCTTATGCGGCGTATGCCAATTTTGAGTATTATTTTTGGGAACTGGCAGCGTATTTGACACAGAATGCATCCTTGAAGGTGCGACGAACGCAAGCGGTGCTTTCTGACCCTTATCCGAAGGTGAATAAGCTCAGACGCTTTGTACGGGCATATGCGGAGGAAGGCAGAGTGACACTGCCCACAGCAGTACATGCGTCTTCGGTGCTTTCCAACATGAGAGATTGTAATTGCTTTATAGATATGGAACCGGGGCGGGAACTGCACCCCGGAGATGAAGTGAAGATCCAATACTTTAAATGATACAAAGGTCACAAGACAAATAGTTTCGACGTGCTTGCACGGAGCAATCCTTATGGTATCATGAAAGGCAACGACGGGAAAAACCGTTTCGACGTGCTTGCACGGGAGGAAAATCAACATGCAGGAAATGCAAAAATTTACCCTTGGCACAGCGGTCCTCGCCGGCGGCAAGAGCAGCCGGATGGGGCAGAACAAGGTCTTAATGGAATATCAGAACCGCAGATTCTTAGACAGAATCTGTGAGGAACTCCGGGGGTTCGATGAGAAGCCCTGTATTTCTGCTGCTATACCCGGAGAATATGAGGATCTGGGGCTTCCCGTTGTCTGCGATGAGCACAGGGAGATCGGACCTATGGAAGGAATCCGTCAGGTCCTGATCCATACATCTTGCGATTATGTATTTGTCTGTGCCGGAGATATGCCCTTTATCACGGGAGATCTGGTGCGGTATATGGCAGAATTTATTTCCTCGGACTATGACTGCTATTGCATGGTGGATGAAGATCATATTCATCCGCTGTGTGCCATTTATTCGAAAAAAATACTGCCGGTGATAGAGGAACTGATCGAACAGGGGCAGTATCGCCTGATGCAGATCCTGCGCAGGGTGCGGACCAAATACATCCGTCTGGAAAGTAGCTGTTTTGATAAAAAGCAGCTGCGCAATATCAATACCAGAGAAGAATTCGAAAGTTTAAGCCTGCCGCTTATCTTCTGCGTCAGCGGCATCAAGGACAGCGGCAAGACCGGACTGATCATTAAGCTGATCAACGAGTTCATCCGGGACGGATACCGCGTAGGTGTGATCAAACACGACGGGCATGAGTACACTATGGATCAGGAAGGAACGGACACATACCGTTTTACGGAGGCAGGGGCCAGGATCAGTGCTATTTATTCCGGCACGCAGTCCTCTGTGAACCGTAAGGGAAAAGTGACCGCGGAGGATATGATAGCTGCCTGCGGGGATGTGGATGTTCTGATCCTGGAGGGATTGAAGGATTCCGCGTATCCGAAGGTTGAAGTGGTACGGAGAGCGGTGTCGGAGCATACAGTATGTGCCACAGAGCATCTGATCGCGGTTGCAACCGATGTAGTGACGCAGGATGTGGTGAACTGCCCTGTGTATGACATAAATGATATAGCAGGCATTTATGCCTGTATTTTAGGATACTTTGGTATATCAGGGAGATTACGATGAAACTGATCAGAACAGAAGATGCAGTGGGACAGGTGCTGTGCCATGATATTACCCAGATCATTCCGGGAGTAGTGAAGGATGCCGTGTTCCGTAAGGGGCATATTGTCACGAAAGAGGATATTCCCGTATTGTTATCTGTGGGTAAGGAACATCTCTATGTGTGGGAGAAAAAAGAGGGTATCCTGCATGAGGACGAGGCGGCGGTAATTTTACGGGATCTGTGCATCAATGACAATATGACTGCCAGTGAACCGAAGGAAGGCAAGATCGAGATCCGGGCAGCAGCAGACGGATTGCTCAAGATCAATTCCGAAAAATTACGTGCGGTGAACGGACTGGGAGAGATGATGATCGCCACCATTCACGGCAATTTTCCGGTGAAAGCAGGAGACAGGCTGGCAGCCACGCGCATTATCCCACTGGTGATCGAAGAGGAAAAAATGAACCGGGCAAAGGAAGCAGCCGGTGGGGAACCGCTTCTTAAGATCCTGCCCATGTCCCATAAAAAGGTAGGGATCGTCACCACCGGCAGTGAAGTTTTTAAAGGCAGGATACAGGATGCTTTCGGACCTGCCATCCGGGCAAAGCTTGCGGCATATGATACGGAAGTGATGGGACAGGTGATCCTGGATGACTGCCAGGAAGATATTTCGGCAGCGATTCTTAAGTTTGTCCGTCAGGGCGCAGACATGGTGCTGTGTACCGGCGGCATGAGCGTGGATCCGGATGACAGGACACCGGGAGCGAT
>UMGO01017614.1_pt1 | contig 17230 bp, 12 predicted proteins | sample 1965301 | NCBI WGS metagenome assembly UMGO01 (sample SAMEA4836074, study PRJEB28245) | human gut metagenome | biome: gut microbiome; material: fecal sample | place: Denmark | collected 2008 | reverse complement strand
ATCATCGGCGACCGCCAGACCGGCAAGACCTCCATCGCCACCGATACCATCCTGAACCAGAAAGATACCGGCGTGCTCTGCATCTACGTTGCCATCGGGCAGAAGGCTTCCTCCATTGCCCGCGTGGCCGAGGACCTGAAAAAGCATGGCGCTATGGGCTACACCACCATTGTGGCCGCCACCGCCAGCGACAGCGCCCCCCTGCAGTACATTGCCCCGTATGCCGGCACCGCACTGGCCGAATATTTTATGGCCCAGGGCAAGAGCGTGCTGATCGTCTATGACGACCTTTCCAAGCACGCCGTGGCATACCGTGCCATTTCCCTGCTGCTGCGCCGCTCCCCCGGCCGTGAGGCTTACCCCGGCGACGTTTTCTACCTGCATTCCCGTCTGCTGGAACGTTCCTGCCGTATGCGGGACGACCTGGGCGGCGGTTCCATCACCGCACTGCCCATTGTTGAAACCCAGGCAGGCGATGTTTCCGCCTACATTCCCACCAACGTTATTTCCATCACCGATGGCCAGATCTTCCTGGAGACCGCACTGTTCAACGCAGGCAACCGCCCGGCTGTCAACGTTGGCTTGTCGGTTTCCCGTGTCGGCGGCGCTGCCCAGACCAAGGCCATGAAAAAGGCCAACGCCAACCTGCGTATCGAGCTGGCCCAGTACAAGGATATGGAATCCTTCTCGCAGTTCAGCTCTGACCTGGACGCTGAGACCCGCCGCCAGCTGGAACACGGCAAGGCTTTGATGGAACTGCTGAAACAGCCGCTGTACCAGCCCAAATCCGACGCCGAGCAGGTCGTTTTGCTGACCCTCGCCGCCCACGGCGTGCTCGACGAGATCAAAACCGGCGAGCTGCGCCAGAAAACCTCCGCATTTGTGCGTCAGTTCCGTACGGACCCGTCCGGCGTGATGGACGAGATCCAGGCTTCCGGTAAGCTCAGCCCCGAACAGGTGCAGACCATCCTGAACGCCTGGAACGCATTTGCGGGAGGCGATGCCCATGCCATCCACTAAGCTGCTCAAGGAGCGTATTGAGAGCATTCAGGACACCATGAAGATCACCAATGCCATGTACCTGATCTCCTCCTCCAAGCTGCGCAAGGCACGCAAAAATTACCAGGCGGTTTCGCCTTACTTTGAGCGCATGCAGATGACGATGACCCGCGTGCTGCCCCACCTGCCGGAAGAACCGGTTCACCCGTTCTTCCACACCCGCAACCCGGAATCTCCGCGCCGCGCCTATCTGGTGCTGACGGCAGACAAAGGCATGGCCGGTGCGTACAACCAGAACCTGCTCAAGTTTCTGAAATCGCACTGCGGCGATGACCCCAAGGCCCGCTTTTATGTGGTGGGCCAGACCGGCTACCGCGCCCTGCTGCACAAGGATCCCCGCCTGGTGGAAGATTTTCTGTACAGCGGTCAGGCCCCCACATTGCAGCGTGCGCGTGACATCACGGCGGACATGATCGATACGTTCAAGGCGGATGAGGTGGATGAGGTTTACCTCATCTACACCAAGATCCAGAACGCCCTGACCGCTGAACCGGTCATGCTGCAGCTGCTGCCGCTGGAACGCTCCCACTTTGCGCCGCTGCCGCCCGCACTGGGCGATCCCCATGGCGAGGTTGAGCTGTTCCCCGATGCGTGGTCGGTGTTCAAGCAGATGGCCCCCATCTACATGCACGGCATGATCTTCGGTGCCATGACCGAGAGCTATTGCGCCGAGCAGAGCGCCCGCATGACCGCCATGGATTCCGCCACCAAGAGCGCCACCGATATGATTCACGCGCTCCAGCTGGAGTATAACCGCACCCGCCAGGGTGCAATCACCCAGGAGATCACCGAGATCATCGGCGGTGCTTCTGCTGTGCAAACCAGCGACTATTAAACTTTTTGCACTGTATCCCCTATCGGGATACAATATTCAAACATTTATCTACTTCTGAAATTAAGGAAGAGGCTATCGTATGACACAGGGAACAATTATTCGTGTAGCAGGCCCCGTGGTGGACGTTCAGTTCACCGAGGGCAAGCTGCCTGCCCTGCAGGAAGCGCTGACAGTGACCGCTGAGGGCACCGAGCGCACGATGGAAGTAACGCAGCATGTGAACGAAACCACCGTTCGCTGCATTATGCTTTCTGCCAGCGAGGGTCTTGGCAAGGGGATGACCGTGAACGCACTGGGCCACGGCCTGACTGCCCCGGTGGGCGAAGCCACCCTGGGCCGCATGTTTGACCCCCTGGGCCGCCCCATTGACGGCAAAGGCCCCATGGCCGCAGACGTCCCTACCTGGCCCATCCATCGCAAGGCCCCCGGCTTTGAGGACCAGAAACCTGCAACCGAAATTCTGGAAACCGGCATCAAGGTCATTGACCTGCTGGCACCGTATGCCAAGGGCGGCAAGATCGGCCTGTTTGGCGGCGCCGGTGTTGGCAAAACCGTGCTGATCCAGGAGCTGATCCACAACGTAGCCACCGAGCACGGCGGCTACTCCATCTTTACCGGCGTTGGCGAGCGCAGCCGTGAGGGCTGTGACCTTTGGGGCGAAATGAACGCTTCCGGCGTTCTGAACAAGACCGCCCTGATCTTCGGCCAGATGAACGAACCGCCGGGAGCCCGTATGCGCGTTGCCGAAACCGGCCTGACCATGGCAGAATACTTCCGCGAGGAAAGCCACAAGGACGTGCTGCTGTTTATTGACAACATCTTCCGTTTTGTGCAGGCCGGCTCCGAAGTTTCCGCCCTGATGGGCCGTATGCCCTCCGCCGTTGGTTACCAGCCCACGCTGGCCAACGAGCTGGGTGCCCTGCAGGAGCGTATCACTTCCACCCGTGATGGGTCCATCACCTCGGTTCAGGCCGTTTATGTGCCTGCCGACGACCTGACCGACCCCGCCCCGGCCACCACCTTTGCCCACCTGGACGCCACTACCGTTCTGTCCCGTAAGATCGTGGAACAGGGTATCTACCCCGCCGTGGATCCGCTGGATTCCACCAGCCGCATCCTGGAAGCAGACATTGTGGGCGAGGAGCATTATCGCGTGGCCCGCAAGGTACAGGCTACCTTGCAGCGCTATCAGGAACTGCAGGACATCATCGCCATCCTTGGCATGGACGAACTGGACGACAACGATAAGCTGACCGTTGCCCGCGCCCGCAAAATCCAGAAATTCCTGTCCCAGCCGTTCTTCGTTGCCGAGAACTTTACCGGCCTGCCGGGCAAATATGTGCCCCTGGCCGAAACTGTCAAGGGCTTTGCCGCCATCGTGGACGGTCAGGTCGATGATCTGCCCGAATGGGCGTTCTTCAACGTGGGCACGCTGGACGATGCTCGCAAGAAGGCTGCCGAAAAGGGCGGTGTGGCCTGATGGAAAAGTTCATTCTGAACATCACGGCCAGCAGCGGCGAGTTTTTCCAGGGCGAGTGCGAAAGCCTGACCCTGCCCACCGCTGACGGCCAGTACGGCGTACAGGCCGGACACAGCCCGGTGCTGGTTGCCCTGGAAATGGGCATCATGCAGTTCACCGTGAACGGCGAAACCCGCAGCGTACTGGTGGGCGATGGCATTGCCGAAGTGACCCCCACTTACGTTGTGCTGCTGGTCGACAGCGCCGAGCGCCCGGAGGATATCGATAAGAACCGTGCCGAGGCCGCCCGCATCCGCGCCGAGGAACGCTTGCAGCACAAGCAGAGCATGCACGAGTATTACCAGAGCAAGATTGCCCTGAACCGTGCCATGCAGCGCCTGCAGGCTACTGCAAAATACAACCGCTGATTACCTTCCAACAAAGTTGCCACCCGTTCTGTGCAGGCGATCCCTGCGCAGAGCGGGTGGCTTTGTTTTATCCTGTATCTGCTTTTCGTCTTAATTTGTCTTACTTGTTATAGTAATTTTATGTCAAAATTAAGATTCAGTCTTTTTTCTTATTGACAAAGCAGCCCAAACTGTGTACAATCAGCAATAAGGGAATGTCTTTCCCCCTCCCGGCCCATACTATGGTGTAGATACGCCATAACCATGTCCGGCAAACAGCAGCGGAACACGCTGCTTTACAGTTATAATTAAAGGAGGGAACCTTTTTATGGTTACCAAAATCAGCAATAATGATCTTTCCCAGGCCAAAGCACAGGGCGTGGCCGTTCTGGATTTTTCTGCAACCTGGTGCGGTCCCTGCCAGATGCTTGCCCCGGTCCTGCATGAGCTTGCCGATGAAGTTGGCAGCAAAGCCGCATTTTACAGCATTGATGTGGACGAAAACCGCCAGCTTGCCACCGAATACGGCATTTCCAGCATCCCCTGCCTGGTCGTACTGAAAAACGGCCAGGAATCCGCCCGCAGCGTCGGTTTCCTGCCCAAGCAGGCTTTGCAGGATATGTTGGATAAGTATATTTGAGAGATACGCACGGCCTAAAAAGGAGCAGTTTCCCTTCAGCGCAGCGGGCGCACATTGTGCGCCCCTACGGGTGGGGGTGCACCATAAATATTGCCGCACATTATAAAATGCACTGTAGGGAACGGTCTTGACCGTTCCGAAAGCATGAGGAGAATACCATTCTTACTTTTGCTGCTACCTACAACACGATTTGGCTTCCCTTGAGGGAAGCTGTCCGCGCCGCGGACTGAAGGGTGGTTCCTTAAGCAGGGCCTAAATATTTACATTGTCCGCCACCCCGGCGGCCAGAGGGCTCTGTGTCCGCAGATGCATTTCGGAGGCCTTGCCCTACCGTGTAATTACCAACAAATGCTCAGTAAATTTTACGCCCGTCCGGGGCGTCGGAGACGCCGCCCCCTACAAGCGTTTATTGCTTCGTTGCAAATTTCCAATGCTCAACGTTGCAATGTTCCCGGCGGGGTCGGGTGACCCCTCCCTACCGGTTATTTTATGTCCGCAATGCATAATAAATTGCGCTGTAGGGAACGGTCTTGACCGTTCTGGCACCACAAAACATCTGCTCAAACCAACCTCGCCGCTCCCTTTCCCCACCTCCAATTCCTAATTCCACATTACCTCCTCACTCCTACTTCCAAAAAACGCCATGCTTTCTTCGGAAAGCATGGCGTTTTTCTTATTTCACTTTTTCCTCAATTGCGCAGGCATCATAGGGTTTCAGCTCCATGCTGCCCAAAACGTTTTTGCCGCTCAACAGGTCTGCACCGGATTCCACCTGCACCTTAACTGCGCTCTGGGTGGTGTTGATGTAGAAATGGTAGCGCGCGTTCTCGCTTTCGCGGCAGTGGTATTCCACACCCTGCGGCAGGTCACGCAGGTGCACCTTGGCATCGGCCAAAGCTGCACGCAGCACAGCGGCGTTGCCGGCATCATCCAGGCGCGCACCGATGTAATAAGCGTGCCCCTTGCCGAACACATGGTGGGTCACAGCCGCATGGCCGGAATAGAAATCCTGTCCATACACAGCCACCACCTCGGTACCCTCGGCAGGCTGCAACAGTTCGCAGTAATCCTTGATGCTGCTCTGCTGGCTGCTCTTGACCCAGATGGCACGGTTGCCCTCGCCGGGGTACAGGGTGTCCAGTTCGCTTGCGGTCACACCAAACACTTCGCGCAGGCCGTCACCGGGGAACCCGCCCAGCCAACACAGGGTGCTTTCATCTACATAGCCCAGCAGATAGGTGGCCACAATGGTGCCGCCGTTTTCCACATATTCGCGGATCTTTTGTGCAAAACCAGGCTTGGTCATAAACAGCATGGGCAGCACCACCAGCTTATAGCGGTTCAGGTCTGCATCCACGCCCACAACGTCGGTTTCCACACCGCAGTGGTTCAGCTGGGCGTACAGCTGGCAGCAGGTTTCGCGCAGATTCTTCTGCTTGATCTGCATGCCCCAGGCGTCATCCAGCGCCCAGCGGTTGTCCCAGTCAAAGATCATGGCCGCGTCCGCTTTGGGCAGGCTGCCGCACACCGGGGTCAGGGCGGCCAGGGCTTCGTTGGTGGCGGTCACTTCGTTGAACACGCGGGTATCATCGCGGCCATCGTGGTCCACAACCGCGCCATGGAACTGCTCAGAGCCGCCGCGGCCCTTGCGCCACTGGAAGTACTGCACGCCGTCCGCACCACAGGCCACTGTCTGGATAGCGCTCATCCGGTTCACGCCGGGGCGCTTGAGCTTATTATACTCGTGCCAGTTCACCAGGCTGGGGGTGCTTTCCATCAGCAGGAACGGCTTGTCCGGCTTGCAGCCGCGGATCAGCGCATGATCAAACGCCGTCATGCCCGCCGTCACGGTGGTGCTGCGGTCGGGGCGCCCCCAATGGGGGTAACTGTCCCAGCAGACAAAATCCAGCTCTCTTTGCAGCTTGTGGTAGTCCAATCCGGGGAAGTACTCCATCAGGTTCGTGGTAATGGGCACATTGGGGGTCCGCTTGCGCAGGATCGCCGTTTCGCTGTGTACATAGTCCATCATGTTCCAGGTGGTAAAGCGCCGCCAGTCCAGCTTCAGGCCGTTCAGGCTCTGCTCCCCGTTATCAAACGGCGGCTCCACCTCGTCAAAGCTGTCGTAGTGGTGGCTCCAGAAGCTAGTCCACCAGGCATGGTTCAGGGCATCAATGGTATGATACTTTTCTTTCAGCCAGCCGCGGAAGCGCTCTTGGCACAGCGGGCAGTAGCATTCGCCACCCAGCTCATTGGAAATGTGCCACAAGATCAGGCCGGGGTGGTCGCCCACAGCGTCGATCAGGTGGTTCAGCAGCTCCTCTACCTTCTGGCGGTAGATGGGGCTGGTCAGGCAGTGGTTGTGGCGCATGCCCTGGTGGTCCCGCACACCGTTGGACTGCACGCGCAGCACTTCGGGGTATTTGCGTGCCAGCCAGTTGGGCTTTGCACCAGTGGGCGTTGCCAGCTCGGTATAAATGCCCTGGTCATACAGTCGATCCATGATCTCGCGCAGCCAAGTAAAGTTATATTCCCCCTCGCGCGGCTCATATGCTGCCCAGGCAAACACACCCAGCGTAACGCTGTTCATTCCGGCCTTTTTCATCATGCGGATGTCCGCTTCAAGAATATCCGGGCGGTCCAGCCATTGATCCGGGTTATAATCGCCGCCGCACAGCATCTCAGGGGCTTTGGTGATAAAGTTCATAGTGGATTCCCTTTCCTCTACACTGTAAAGCATAAAACAAAAATTAGGAATCGGAAACCCGAAAGACGGAACTGGCGGTCTGCACCGAAATTCCTCATTCCTGATTTCCAATTCCTAATTATAGTAGATTCTGCAGCTATTGTGCCATGTGCCGTTGATGCAAAGGTTTAGCCCTTTGCTGCACCGGAGGTAATGCCCTCAACATAGAACTTCTGCATGATGACAAACAGGATGGAGATGGGGACAGCCACCAAAACACCGCCTGCGCAGAAACGGGAGAAGTAGCTGTTGACCAAAGCCTTTTGCAGCATGTTGTACAGGCCGATTGCCACCGTCCAGTCCGACGAAACGCCGGAGTTCAGGATCATCTTTGCCACAACAAAGTCGGTCCACGGCGTCAGGAAGGAGCTGATAATGGTGTACACCAGGATCGGGCGGGACATCGGGATGACGATCTGGAAGAAGATGCGCGCTTCCGAAGCGCCGTCCAGCTTGGCGGCCTCACGCAGTGCCACAGGCACCGTATCAAAAAAGCCCTTACAGATCAGGTAGCCCAGGCCGGAAGAGCCCGCGTATACCATGATCAGACCGGCGTAAGAGTTGGTCAGGTTCATGTACTTCAAAACAAAGTACACAGCGATCATGGCCAGAACGCCGGGGAACAGGTTGACGGTAACGGACAAGTTCTGCAGCAGCTTGCGGCCCTTGAAGCGGCAGCAGCTTATGGCGTAAGCCACCATCAACACAAAGCAGGTGGAGATCACACAATTAAAGCATGCCACAACCAGGGTGTTCATGAACCAGCGCGGGAACTGTGCAACAGAGTCCGGCTGTGTCATAATGCTGACGTAGTTCCACATGGTAAAGCTTTCCGGCACAAAGCGGGTAAAGTTGATGCCCTTATCGGTGGAGAACGAGGTCAGCAGCAGCCAGGCGATGGGTACCAGCCAGATAAAAGCCAGCAGCGCCAGCACCAGATGGCGGATGACGGAGAAGATGCCTTTTTTCACTTTGCCCTGCTTGAGTTGCTTTTGCGCAGCGGCAGAGGGTACAGCAGTGGTACTCAAGAGAACGTCGCCTCCTTCTTATTGATAAAGTGGAAGCATACAACCGTAAACACGGCGCACACAATGAACACCATAATGCCCAGCACGGCAGCCATCTTGTAGTTGTAGTAATCCTGCGTCAAGCGGAACAGCCAGGTAACCAGCAGGTCAATTTCCTTTGCGTTGGACTGTGCAAGGGCCTGGTTCTGGGTTACAAACACGCCCTGCGTGAGCAGGTAAATGACGTTGAAGTTGTTGACGTTCTTGACGAAATCCGTTACCAGAGAGGGACCCTGCACGCTGAGCAGGTAGGGCAGCTTGATGCGGAAGAACATCTGCACCGGGTTGGCGCCGTCAATGCGGGCGGCCTCGATCATGTCAGCGGGAATGTTCATCAGCACGCCGGTAGCGATCAGCATCTGGTACGGCACGCCGATCCAGATATTGATCATGATGATGGTGAACATGGCCCAGCCCGGCTGGGTCAGGAACGGAATGTAAGAAAGGCCCTTATCCAGCAGGCCGATGTTATGCAGGAAGTCGGTAACGCCTGCATTGGCCATCATGGTATTGAAAATACCGTTGTTGGAGAAGAAGTTGCGCACCAGCAGCAGCGTAACGAACTGCGGCACCGCAATGGTCACCATGAACAGGGTACGCCAGAACTTGGGGAACTTGGTCTTTTTGTCGTTGATGAACATTGCCATCAAAATGCCGCCAAAGAAGTTGGTAAAGGTGGCAAAGAATGCCCAAACCAACGTCCAGGTTAAAACCTTGGCAAAGGAATAACTAAACGTGGAGGTCATTCCGCCGCCGCCAAACAGGGTAAAGAAGTTGTTCAGCCCAACCCAGGTAAACAGTTCATTGGGCGGCATGTGCTGCTGGTCATAGTTGGTGAACGCAACGGCGATCAGGATGAACAGCGGCACAATGGTGAACACCACAACGCCCAGAACTGGCAGGGTGAGCAGGGTCACATAGAACTTTTCGTTCAGGTAAACGTTGATGTCCTGCACAAAGTTGTTGGTCTTTTTGCCAGCTTCACGGATCTTCTGCAGCTGATAGTTGGAAGATACCACCATCATGGCCGCTGCAATCAGGGCCGCGATCACGATAAAGGCGATCATGCTCATCAGCAGGATTTCAAACGAGTTATCGTAATCGTTTACAACGTTTTTCATCGTGGCAACATCGAACACCATCTCCATTTTTACGGTGCCGAGGGTGCCGAACTTTGCCAGGTTGGGTACGCCAAAGAATGCCAGGAAATACAGCGCAAAGCCCTGTACAAATGTGACCAGAAGCGCCTTCATCAGCTGGCCGTGGCCAATGTAGCCCAGACCCCATACAAAGAAGGATAGTTTGGTAAAGATATCGCCGTGCACAAAGTCATGACCAAATTTCTGCAAAAAATTGGGTTCCTTTGGTTCCGTGTGCAGGGCCGCAGCAGCGGATTTTGCCACAGGAATCTCTCCTTTCCAACGCGGTTACGCCAAACGGCCCACACGCGCCCGGCAACCGTTCCGGACCGTTTGTGGGCCGTTGTTTTAGTGTATCAATGCAGCTTTTTTCGTTTTAACAATTACTGGGTAACCGGTGCGGTGATGCCAGCAACAGCATCTTCAATCAGGGTCTGGGGATCCTTGCCATCGGGGTTGCCGTTGACACAGATCTGGCCGAGGGTTTCAGCAGAAGCCCAGTAGTTGCCGCCGACGCGCTGCAGGTTAGCGTACTCAGACTGAGCAACAACAGCGGTCAGAGCCGGAGAAGAAGCGGCTGCCAGAGCATTGGTGTTGGAGGGGCCCTGTGCACGCTGCTGGAAGCGGAGGGTCTCGTTCTCTTCGTTGGTAACGTAATCAGCCAGCAGCATGGCAGCACCAACGTTAGCGCTGTGGGGGTTGACGCCGATCAATTTGAAGCCGGAGAAGGAAGCCATCTGGACCTGCTCGCCGTTCAGGGTGTAGGTAGGCAGCTTGCAGGCAGCGTAATTATCGCCCCAAACTTCAGCAGCGTCGTTTGCACGCCAGGTGCCGTTGACGCCAGCAACCAGGGTTCCGTCCTTCAGCTTGCCGGTGAACTCTTCATCCTTCAGGGCGAGGAAGCCGGGGTTCTTGCAGATATCGATGACAGCCTGGGTAACGTCAGCGCCCGGAGCTTCGTTCCAGTTGCAGACGGTGTTCACGCCGTCATCAGCGAGGCTCAGGTTCAGGCCAGCGCCAGCATAGAAGCTGTACAGGTACCAACCGTTAGCAACGTCCATCGAGACTTTCTTGCCTGCGGCGGCTGCCTTCTCCATCATCGTGTCAAGGCTCTTGACGTCATCCTCGGTGAAGAAGGACTTATCATAGAACATGAAGTAGCCGTTATCAGCGGTCAGGGGGTAAGCATACAGCTTGCCGTTCAGGGTTGCAGCGTCAACAGAAGCTGCAGTGTTGCGGCTCTTGATGTCGTCAGCGTTCAGCTGAACTTCCTGCAGGGCGCCTGCCTGAACCAGCTCGTTCAGCTGGTCATCAGCAAATGCGTAAACGTCAGCAGCGGCGGTGGGGTCGTTCAGGACGGTATCCTTAGCTTCCTTTTCGGACTGAGCGCCCAGGTTGATGGTAATCTTGCCGCCGTAATTGCCGTATTCTTTGATAAAGTTATCAGCGATGGTGCGCAGCAGTTCCTGGTCTTCCTCGGCGCCCCACATGGTCAGGGTAACGTCATTGGCGAAAGCAGCGGCTGCAGCCTGCTGCAGAACGTCACCATCGTCAGCTGCGGTGCTGTCGGTGGAGGCGGCTTCGCTGGAAGCTGCAGTGCTGGTGGACTCTGCAGCGGAAGAGGCAGTTGCGGTGCTGCCGCATGCTGCCAGGGACAGTGCCATCAAGGCAGCTGTTGCAAGTGCGAGTTGCTTTTTCATAATCATTCTCCTTCATCTGCTATATCACAAGTTTTTCAAAGTTGCGCATCATCGTTGCGCAACTTTGTTTCACAACTCAAGAATACACGATTCTATTTTCAGTGTCAATGTTCACAACTAACATGTTTTACCATGTTTTCTTGTGCATTTTTCACATTCTGTTACACTTTTGTAACAATGTCGAATTTTGTATGCACAACGTTGCGCAACTTTAGTACAGGCTTTTTAACAACAATCAGCCTTTCCCGGTGCACATGCTGTGCGCACAGGAAAGGCTGTATCAATCATCATATTTTACAATATTGGTAATATTGTCTATTTTGTGGACTCGCGCAAAATCACCTGATATCCCTGCATCTGGCGCAATGCGATTTGCTTGCCCGCCAAAATATCCAGCAGCATCCGGCATGCCGTGGCGCCCAGGCGCTCGCCGTCAAACTGAGCGGCCGAGATCTGCGGGGTTGAGCTGATCAGCAGCTCACTATCATAAAAGCTGGCCAGTTTCACCTGTTCCGGTACCTTGATGTGCCGGGCGCGCAGCTCCTGCAGCACCGCGGCCGCCATGCTGTCGTCCGCGCAGAGCAGGCATTCGGGCTTTTGCTCCAGCGCACCTTCCAATGCATCGATCCGCTGTTCGCTGGTTTCAATGCCAGTCCAAATCAATTTCTGGTCCACCTGCACCCCACAGTCGGAAAATCCGCGCAGGTAGCCGCGCAGCCGGTCCTCGTTGACGGTATAGTTGGTGCAGCCGCCCATATAGGCAATGCGGCGCATGCCCAGCTGCAGCAGCAGGCGGGTCATCTCGGCGGTCGCTCCTACCTGGTCGTTATCCACCTGGGGCACCTTATCGTCATCCACGCGGCCAATGGCCACAAAAGGCACGTTGTGGCGCTGCAAAGTCTGCACACATTCATCGTGCAGCATCGTACGGGACAAAATCACGCCATCCACCTTGTGGGATTCCAGCTGGCGCTCCAGCTGGCCAACATCGGTTTCTCCCGCATAGCACAGCAGCAGGTCATATCCGCGCTGGGCCGCCATGTTCCACACACCGCCCATGCACTTGCGCAGGAACGGCAAGTCCAGCCGCATAAAATGCTTGGGGATCACCAGCGCAAGGTTGTTGGTTGGGCCCTGCTGTGCAGTGCGCAGCGGCGCAGCGGCATCCTGGCGGCCCTTGCCGATATAATCAAACACACGTGCGCGGGTAGCCTCGCTCACGCGGCCCTTGCCGGATATTGCGCGGGATACCGTTGTTTTTGATATATTCAATGCCTCCGCCACTTCCGCGATGGTCACTTCATCACGCTTACCTGCCATTCAGCACCCTCCTTTTCCCATGTTGCGCATGCGTTGCGCACCAATAACAGCATATGTGTTTGTTGTACATTTGTCAATCTGCAAACAGCACAAAAAAAGCCTGCCAGATTTGGCAGGCTTGCCGCGCAGTACAGCCGTTCCAAGCATAGGCGGATGGCCGCTGCCCGGAATCTCTCCCGAAATTTTTCGTGTATTAAAAATTCTGTTGGGAGCATAGGGGCGCACATTGTGCGCCCGCCGCCTTGACATAGCAACGCACATTTATTTCATACACATGGCAAACCTCCGTGGGCGAACGCTGTTCGCCCTTACGGAGCATCTTTGTTTCCCTGACGTTTTCGATAGGTGTTGTGCTGCTTATTTTTTCTGCGGTTCGCCGTTGGCAATGTCGCGCACAACCTCACCCGCAATGATCAACCCCGCGGCGGCGGGCACAAAGGCGTTGCTGCCGGGAACCTGGCGGCGCTGGGTACATTTGTGGGCCGTGTCGGGCGGGCAGATGCAATGGGTGCCGCAGCTGATGGTCATATCATCAATGGGGGTCAGTGCAGGCTCTTTGGAGTATACCACCTTCAGGTGCTTGACCCCGCGCTTGCGCAGCTCGGCACGCATTACGCGGGCCAGCGGGCAGACGGAGGTATCATAAATATCCGCAACTTCCAGGGCGGAAGCATCCAGCTTGTTGCCCGCACCCATGCAGCTGATGATGGGCGTGCCCGTTGCCTGCGCCTGCATGACCAGTTCCAGCTTGCCCTTTACCGTGTCGATGGCATCGACCACATAGTCGTACTGGCTGAAATCGAACTGGTCGGCGGTGTCTGGCATGTAGAACGTCTTGTAGGTGTTCACCACGGCGTCCGGGTTGATATCATGGATGCGCTCTTCCGCCACATCCACCTTGTATTTGCCCACCGTTTTGTGGGTGGCCAGGATCTGGCGGTTCAGGTTGGTCAGGCAGACCTTGTCGTCATCAATCAGGTCCAGCGTGCCAATGCCGCTGCGTGCCAGTGCTTCCACCGTATAGCCTCCAACACCGCCAACGCCAAACACGGCCACACGGGCGTTGTACAGGCGCTCCATTGCCTCCTTGCCAAACAACAACTGCGTTCTTGAAAACTGATTCAGCATACTGCCTGCTCCCCCACGGTTTTGTAAATTAACAAACAAATGGGCGGGTTCGCGCCCGCCCAACCTATCAAATCGGTAGTCTTTTCAAATTATAAAGCGCAGCATACAAAAAGTCAAGGGGAAGCCCTGCGCAGAGCTTCCCCCTGGCATATGTTTTGCATTTTACAGCTCGCTGCCGTTTGTGGCGATCACATGGGCGTACCACGCAGCGGAATCCTTGGGGATGCGTTCCATGGTGCGGTAGTCCACATAAATCAGCCCAAAGCGCTTGCTGTAGCCTTCGGCCCACTCATAGTTATCCATGATTGACCAATAGGTATAACCGATCAGCGGGTAGCCCTCCTGCAAGGCACGGCGGGCGGCCAGCAGGTGGCGGTGCACATAATCAATGCGCTGTGGGTCGTGCACTTTACCGTCCAGCATCACAAAATCTGTGTTGGCCATGCCGTTTTCGGTAATCAGGATGGGCCGGCCATACCGCTGGTTCAAAAAGCGGATGGCCCAATAGATGCAGTCCGGCGTGATGGGCCATTCCATCGCAGTGCGCGGGCTGCCCTGCCAGGTGTTGGCGGTATACTCGCTGCCCGGCTGCTGGGCCGCGCAGGCATTGTAGACGTTAAAGCCCAGGTAATCCAGCGGCTGGTGCAGCAGCTCCAGTTCCTGCGGGGTGAACACATCCGCTCCCAGGGCTTTGGCCATCGGCTCCGGCACCCTGCCCAGCAGAACGGGGTCACACCACCAGCTGATGGAATAGCAGCCTTCCACCTCCATCGTTCGGCGGTAAGCTTCGGCGATGGCGGCTTCGCTTTCGTCCCCGCAGGGCGAAAACACCGGTCCGGTGGGAGCATACCCCACCTTAGGCGGCAGCTTTGCATACTGGCGGATGGTCTGTACCGCTTTGGCATGGGCCAAAAGTACATGGCGGGTGACGGGGCGCAGGCTGGCCGGTTCATCAAGGAACGGCGCATGCCGCCCCTGCAGATGGCCGATGCCCACAAAGCACTGCGGCTCGTTCAGGGTCATCCAATACTGTACCTGGTCAGACAGGGCTTCCACCACAATTTTGGTGTACGCTGCAAACCAATCCGGGATCTGCGGGTTCTTCCATCCGCCCTGCAAATACAGCGCATACGGCAAATCCCAATGGTACAGCGTTACCATCGGCTCAATGCCCGCGGCTTTCAGCTCCCGCACAAGGCTTTGATAGAACGCAATGCCTTTCTGGTTGATTTTTTCCGTGCCATCGGGCAGGATGCGGGACCAGCTGACCGAGAAGCGGTAGCTTTTCAGCCCCATCTTTTTCATCAGGGCCACATCTTCACGGTAGCGGTGGTAGTGGTCGCACGCCTGCAGAGGGCCCTCGTTATATTTGGTGTGGCCGGGGTACAGCACATCCCAGATGCTCGGCCCGCGGCCATCCTCATTCCAGGCGCCTTCCACCTGTGCCGCTGCCGATGCCGCACCCCACAAAAAGTCTTTCGGGAATTCCATTTTGTCACCTCTGTGGCTGACATATTTTATCAATCTATTTTGTGTATCCTAGGGTGTATCTGAAAAAGTAAAAGCATCAAGAAGTCAAAAATTCATAGAAAAATCAGAAATCGCGAAAACCGCATTAGAAATTGTATTTAGGGCAACACCGCATAATTCTAAGTGCCGATACGGCGAGCGAGGTGCGGCAGATGCTAAGCCAAAAGCGCAGATAATACTGGATGCTGCAAAGGTGAGCGCCGCCAGTGGCGGAAACAGCGAACCGAAGCAGGGGCAGCGGTCGCAGAGTGCGAGGGGCTTTTGCCCCCGAAGCACGATGCGGGTACCGCAACCCGACATTATCGAGCATTTTGGCAACGCAGATGCCGTGCCGCAGCTGCCGGAGCGGTGCTTAAGCCGCAAGGCGGGAATTGTGCGGTGTTGCCCTAATTACTCATTTCTAATTACTCATTCCTAATTTCTAATTCTCCCATCCAACTCCTCACTCCTACCCCCTAACTCACTTCATGAGCATTTCCGCCGCCTTCGCCAGCTCCGCGTTCACCGCATCGGCTTCCGCTTCGCTCTTGCCCACGGCGGACAGATACACTTTGATTTTCGGCTCGGTGCCGGAGGGGCGCACCATCAGCTTGTAGCCGCCCGCCAGGTGGTATTCCAGCACGTTGGCGCGGGGCAGGCCGGTGCCATCGGTATCATAATCCGCAACACGCTCCACCGCATAGCCCGCAATCTCTTTGGGCGGGTCGGCGCGCAGAGTCTTCATCAGGTTCTGCATGGTGTACATGCCGGTTTCGCCCTCAAAGGCAAAGCTGCACAGGGCGTTGCGGTAATAGCCAAACTCTTTGTACAGCGCTTCAATGGCATCCAGCAGCGTCATGCCCTGCTGGGCATACCAGGCGGCGGCTTCACACACCAGCAGCGTGGCGTTCACGGCATCCTTATCCCGCACATGTCCGCCGGACAGGTAACCATAGCTCTCCTCAAAGCCAAAGATATAGCGTTCCACATGGCCCTCTGCTTCCAGCTTGCCGATCTGCTCGCCGATGAACTTAAAGCCCGTCAGGGTGCGGCGCAGCTCCACGCCGTACTTTTTGGCAACCGGCGTTGCCATATCGGTGGAAACAATGGTGGTCACGGCCACGGGATCCTTGGGCATGGTGCCGCGGGCCAGGCGTGTGCGGCAGATATAATCCAGCAGGATAATGCCCATCTCGTTGCCGGTGATCAGCCGGTAGCCGCCCTTGCCGTCCGGCACAGCGGTGCCGCAGCGGTCACAGTCGGGGTCGGTGCCAAGCAGTAGATCCGGGTGTACTTTATCGCACAGTTCCAGGCCCTTCTGCATGGCTTCGCGGATTTCCGGGTTGGGATACGGGCAGGTGGGGAAGTTCCCATCCGGTGTTTCCTGCTCCGGCACCACCGTCACATGGGTCACACCCAGCTTGGCCAGCAGTTTTTTTACGCACTCCAGGCCGGTGCCGTTCAGCGGGGTGTACACCAGCTTGAGCTGCTCAATGCCGGTGCCATCGCCAACGCGTTGGTCATATACAGCCCGTACAAAATCATCCAAGCATTTGTCGTCAATGCTCACAATGCGGCCTGCCTGCACACCGGCTTCATAATCCACCAGCTTTACGTCGTCAAAGCAGTCCACTTTTTCGATTGCAGCCAGAATTTTATCTGCCACTTCCAGCGTGATCTGGCAGCCATCGGCGCCATACACTTTATAGCCGTTGTACTTGGCCGGGTTGTGGCTGGCTGTAATGCAGACGCCTGCCCCGCAGCCCAGATAGCGCACCGCCCAGGAAAGTGCGGGCGTAGGCTCCAGCCGCGGGTACACGCAGGCGGTAATGCCGTTTGCCGCCAGCACGCGGGCAGCTTCGCGGGTGAACAGTTCGCCGTTATTGCGGCTGTCATGCGCAATGGCGATCTTTTTGGGCAGATCGGTCGCGTTCAGGTAATCGGCCAGGCCCTGGGTGGCCTTGCGCACCGTGTACAGGTTCATGCGGTTGGTGCCCGCCCCCAGCACACCGCGCAGGCCGCCGGTGCCAAATTCCAAGTCACGGTAAAAACGGTCCGTGATAGCGGCATCATCCCCGGCAATGCCGTGCAGTTCTTCCGCCACAGCGGTATCCAGTTCCGGCTGGGCCAGCCAACGGTCATACAGTTCTTTCGATGTATTCATAACAGCACCTTCTTCCTCAAAGTCAGTTTCAGGAAGTGTTCGTTATTTATCAAAGGCAAC